>Ga0155201_153_pt1 | contig 234372 bp, 161 predicted proteins | sample RifCSPhighO2_02_FD_106169 | JGI IMG/M metagenome (GOLD analysis project Ga0155201, IMG submission 106169) | Omnitrophica bacterium RIFCSPHIGHO2_02_FULL_45_28 | reverse complement strand
CATTATGAAAATACAGTCCAGCAGCAACTCAATATTGATAATTGGATAAACTAGAGCGCTTCCTGCTTTATCGTAAAATTGACAGCCCACAAATTTTCCACTAACACTTTTCCTGAGTTTTAGTTATAATTCCCACCTCTTAATCGTTATTTTACTACTGAAATAGGCACCATTTAGGCACAACAGTGCGCCCAGAGTGTTTGTAGGTAGGCGAATGGTTGCGCCCGCCCCAACTTTGATTGATAGTTTGAGGAGGTTGGGACTGGCACAAAACTTTGATAAATATGCACATGGTATTATTTTAGATGTGGTTTTGCGCCCGTAGTTCAATTGGATAGAACGTCTGACTACGGATTTCAACTGATGTTTTCGCAAGTTTTTTGTTATCAACGCATTACGAAACCCGCCAACCATTTACAAAAAATAAAAATGATCGTTGCTGATCATCGTTTTTCATTGTTGAGAAAAATTTGGTCAAAATTCGGGCATTTAGAACTTCTGACAATCAAGTCGCCATTGTGATTTTTCTAAGTTTCTTGTTTCAGACACTTTGCTTTTGTTTGATGAGTCAAAAAAATCAAATAAGCACCCATTTTTCATTTTTAATCATTATTTTCTTGCATTAAATTGTATTCGGTCAAATTTGGTCAACGGAGAATCGTCGAGTTTTTATTTTGTTTAGATTTCTAAAATTGAGGAGAAAGACCGAGGAAATCAAAATAAAAACAATTAGATCGGCAAACAATTGTGTGAACTTATTTATTGATAGTTTAGTTTGGAAGGTGTAGTCTTTCTGGCATCACATCGGGACTGATTTATGATGATATTTCGAGATAATAAATTATCGCGTTTTATAGCACTCCTGCTATTGCTGGGCTTTGCTGTTTTTGGCGCCCATTTTCTGCATCATGATAATGATATAGACCAATGTCTTGTTTGCAAATTCACTTCACAAATCGGATTTGTTCTTTTCTTTTTCGTTTTTTTGTTTTTGAAATTAATTCGCGAACGCTTTTGGGTTCCGGATTTTACAAGATTATTATCCTCACAATTTCCTACAACTTTCTTCGGACGAGCTCCTCCTGCTTGTTCATAATTAACTTTCCTCTAAAGCCTGTTGGGCTCCTTACAAAAATATTTTCAATATAAAAATTGAATTTTAATTTTGAAAATTTAAAATCGGAGGATAGAAATGCGATTTATATCCATTTTTTTTATTTTTTTCGTTTTCCTCAGCCAGACGGTATTTGCTGAGGGCCCTATGGTCCAAAACTCTCAAAATCAGGTGGCGGAATTAAGCCAAACCGTTAAATCACTTCAAGAAACGGTCAAACAATTGCAATTAACAGTTCAATCTCAAAATGAAGTTTTGCAACAGCAAAATATAAGAATAGCGGGTTTGGAACAATCTAAAACTTCACCTCAACAAACGGGAGCTGTGGTTCCTGTTTCTGCATCAACTACGAGAGGTATTTCACAAGGTTTTAATCCTGATATTGGCATGGTCGGAAGCGTGGTTGGTAAATTAACGGAAAGCAAAGAAGACCAAGAAGGAAATAATTCGATTGCGCTAAAAGAACTTGAGCTTAATGTGGGTCATGTGGTTGATCCGTTTTCCCGGGCAGACGCGGTGATTAGTTTTAACGATGCGATTGGAGATCAAAACGCAAACATTGAAGAGGCGTATTATACGCGATGGGGATTGCCGCTTGGGTTCACAGGCCAAATCGGAAAATTTCGATCCAAAATTGGAAAACAAAATCTTCTTCATTCTCATCAATTGGACACAGTTGATTATCCGCTCGTCATTCGGGATTTTTTTGGTGAAGAAGGTTTAGCCTCTTCCGGGGCACGTCTCAGTAATATGATTCCAAATCCATGGGACCAGGCTATCGAAATTACCGGAGAAATATTAAGAGGGAATAACGGCACCAGTTTTTCAGGAATTTCAAGACGTCCAATTTTTAATTCACATGTGAAAACTTATTTTGATCTTCCATCTGATGCAAATGCTGAAGTGGGATGGACGACGCTTTTCGGCGATGAAAATCCGGATACGATCTATGTGGATGATAGTGGGAATACCGTGGTCATCCATCATCTGGAAGGCCAAACGCGGTATGGCGTCAAAGTGTATGGTGCGGATTTGACAATCCATATGCCGCTTCCAGAAGGCAAGAAACTGAAATGGCAGAATGAGCTATATTTTCAAAACCGGACAAATCGAGTACATCCCAATGATAAACCGTGGGGATTTTATACGCTGCTCGATTACCGGTTTTCAGAAAAATTCAGCACCGGTGTCCGATTTGATTATGTTCAGCCGTTGGATGTTTTTGGAAACCCTCGGGAAACGACTTCGATATCTCCCTATTTGACTTTTTGGCAAAGTGAATATGCCGATTTTCGTTTGCAATACTCACATACGGGACCTGAGAATTCGACCGGGAAAGTCAATAATGAGTTATTCCTAAAAACGAATTTCTTAATCGGCGCCCATAAACATCCGGTCGAGTAAATTATGACAACTCAAATTTAAGGAGTGACTTCAATGAATAAATTTAAATTATTACCTCTAGTTTTTTCGATCGCTTTATTATTTGTTTCCGCTCAATTGTCTTTTGCCGCTGACAAAATCAGAATCGTTACAACCACGAGCACGATTGCGGATTTAACCAGACAAGTTGTCGGTGAAAAGGCGGACATCCATTACGTAGCACCGCCTAAGCAAAACATTCATTTCATTTCACCCACGCCAAAGGACGTGTTAAAAGTAAAAAAAGCGGATGTGTTTATCCACGGCGGATTGGATTTAGAGGCTTGGCGGGATCCGTTGCTTAATGCGGCGGGAAACACGGCTTTTCTCGGCAATGGAAAAGCCTCGATTGATGTTTCGAAAGAAGTTGTTTTGCTTGAGGTTCCAACGTCGTTTTCCCGCAGCGAGGGTGACATTCATGTTTATGGCAATCCGCATTATTGGGTAGACCCGCAAAATGCTTTAACTATGATTGATAATATTGTTTCCGGTTTGAGCGAATTATATCCTCAGGACGCGGATGAATTTAGAAGAAATGCGGATCAATATAAACAGAAATTAACTACAAAGATTGGCGAATGGGACAAACGAATGGCTCCATATAAGGGTGAGACTCTTGTTGCTTACCATAAGAGCTGGCCCTATTTTGCAAAGCATTTTGGCTTTAACGTCATTGACCAGTTAGAACCAAAGCCCGGGATCCCTCCAACCTCAAAGCACATAGCGGCCGTGGAAAACGAAATGAAAGAACATCATACAAAAATAATCATCAAAGAAATTTACAATGAAAGCCGCACGCCTGGAAAAGTGGCCAATGAAACAGGTGCTACGGTGGTGACATTGGAAACGGCCCCGGGTGAACGGAAAGACACTCCGGATTACATTTCCATGATGGAGCATAACGTCAGCGAATTAGAGGCTGTATTTCCCAAGAAAGCGAGTCAATCATGAATGATTTTGTTATATTGATGTGGAAGCCGCTTTTGGCTTGCATGATTCTGACCGGAATGCATGCTTATCTGGGCGTTCATGTCATTGAGCGAAAGGTCATTTTTGTGGACCTTGCACTGGCCCAAATCGCGGCATTGGGAGCTTGCGTTGCGTTATTATTCGGTTTTGATGTGACAGATCCGGCCGCCTATTGGTTTTCTCTTTCGGCGACGTTTATCGGTGCGGTCATTTTTTCTCTGACCCGGACTCGAAAAGAAACCGTACCTCATGAAGCGATCATCGGAATTGTTTACGCGGTTTCGGCGGCTCTGGCAATACTGCTTCTTAGCCGGTCAGCCGAAGGAGATGAGCATATCCGCCAGATGCTGGTCGGAAATGTTTCCCTTGTGACGACTCCTGAGATTTTATATATGGCCGTCCTTTATGGATTGATAGGATTGGTCCATTGGGTTTTTAGAAGACAATTCGTGATCGTTTCAACTCAACCCGAAACTGCTTACAAGCGCCATGTTTCAGTCAAGCTTTGGGACTTGTTGTTTTATCTTACTTTCGGTTTGGTGGTTACAAGTTCCGTCAAAATCGCAGGCGTTCTTATGGTATTTACTTTCTTAATCGTGCCATCTGTCGCCGCTATTTTGTTTTCGCAACGGTTATCGGTTCGGCTGCTGATTGGTTGGGCGATGGGTTTTGTCGGTAGTTTAATGGGAATTGCGTTGTCCTACTTTCTCGATCTTCCTACCGGCGCTACTGTGGTGTGTAGTTTTGGAGTGATTTTGGTTCTACTTTCTGTTTTTCGTAGATTCAAACGTTAGCGTACAAATAGAACGTCGCGAGTTGTTGCTTGTTTATTTATCATGAGGAATTGATTGACAATAAGCCGAATTGTTATTAGCATATGCCAATAACGGAGGTATGATGGCAAGGCCGATTCGTTGCAGATGTATTCGCGGAGTTCCCGAAGCAAATTACTTTAAGCCCCGGGGTATTCCAGTTACCTCATTGGGGGAAGTTTGTCTCGGAATGGATGAGTTTGAGGCAATCCGCCTTGCAGACTTGGATGGCCAATATCAGGAGAAAGCCGCAAAGCAGATGAACGTTTCACGGCAGACTTTTGGCAATATCATTGAAACGGCGCACAGGAAGATTGCGGATGCGGTGGTTAATGGAAAAGCGTTAAAAATTGAAGGAGGGGTAGTCCAAATGATGCAAAGACAATTTGTGTGTTCAGATTGTAAACACGAGTGGAGTGTTGCGTTCGGTACAGGCAGGCCAGAAGCGTGTCCCAAGTGCCAAAGTAAGAATGTTTGTCGCTCAGAGAAGGACAAAGGGCGGGGAAGAGGCGGACGCGGCGCCGGTAGCGGTCAATGCCTGAGGCGCGAATGTCAGAGGTCTTAAGGCAAATCTGGAAAAGACTAAAACAATTCAAGCAATATGGTTACGATTTGCCTGCTTCCCGAAAATTTCTCCTCAAACGAGCCGGGATCAACAAAGGTTCAATTTTGGAGGTGGGGACGGGAAAAGGGCATCTTGCGGTTGAGATAGCAAAAAATGGAATGCCGATCACGTCCGTTGATTCCGATTCAGGCCAATTGTCTATTGCGCGAAGACATCTGAAAGCATTGAAACTCGACCGATCTGTAACATTAGTGAAGATGAATGCGGAAAAACTGCGGTTTAAAAATCGATCTTTTGATACGGTTGTTTCTATTGATTTTTTTCATCACGCAGAGTCGCCAAGTCGATGTTTGAAGGAGATGATACGGGTAGCTCAAAACACTTTGGTGATAGCAGACCTCAATAAAAGAGGTGAGCGTATGATGGAACGCGTTCATCAGGAAGAAAATCATCACCATCCCGTAACCAAGATAGCGTTTAAGGGAATACGGAAACATCTCCAAGACAACCATTTTGTTGTCAGGGTTTATAAGAAAAATTGTCATACCTATTTGATTGCCAACCGAAAGGATTAAAAAATGAAAATTTGTATTCCGATTGAAAACAATAAAGGGCTTGCATCAAAAGTGTTTGGACATTTTGGCAGTGCGCCTTATTTTTTGATTTATGATACAGAGGAAAAGAGTTCGGATGTTATTGAAAATAAAAATGAGCATCACGCTCATGGCATGTGTCAGCCGATGAATGCATTGGCTGGTAAAAAGATTGATGCGGTCGTTTCCGGCGGGATGGGCGCACGGGCAGTCGAGAAGCTGAATGCAGGTGGCATCAGGGCCTACAGAGTTATTCCGGGAACGGTTGCGGATATCGTGGATCAATTCCTTAAGGGCGGACTTGAGGAGATGACTGTCAATAATGCCTGCATTCAGCATAATTGCCATTAATATGCTAACAGCGATTCGTATGAGATGAACATAAAGATCCTTTCGATTGGTGCCCGATTTTCACCGGAATTGCAAAAAAATTGAATTGGAGTTTACCCGCACCTTCCAGCTTTAAAAGGTTTGTTCGAAGAGAAGCTGGCTAAAACTAGGGAAGCCGCCAATCAAATTGAAAGAAAGTTCAAGAGATGGCTCCAATCAGTATGGTGCTTAGCTTGTGAAGGGCAGTGTCTTAGCGTAAGCACCCTAATGTTACTGCTCGCACCGCTTGTCTCCGCAGAAGTCAATATTATAATTTGACCAACTGAAACCTATATGATAAGTTATATATATGTAATTATCATATAGATGTAAATCTTAACACGGAGGCGTATCATATGTTTGAGGGTAGTAAGTTGGCGAAAAAATATAAATTTAAGAAATGCGAATGCCCTAGTGGAAAAATGACCCGTTTCGTTGAACCGTGTCTCTTGTTTTTCTTATCTCAAAAGCCATCGTATGGCTATGAATTAATGGATCAGTTAAATCAATTTGGTTTTCAAAAGGCCAAGCCTGATCCCGCGATGGTTTACAGGATGCTTCGTTCTTTAGAGAAGGAAGAATGCGTTATTTCAAAGTGGGACACCAAGGGCACTGGACCCGCGAAAAGAAATTATGAATTAACTTCTAAAGGATTTTCTTTGCTTCATGCTTGGGCGGAAGGTATCGCAATGCGCAAACAGGTCTTGGAAAAATTCCTTAAGCAGTACAAACAATGCTTTAAGAATAATAAAAAGACCTCGTTTTCTTCTAAATTAGGAAACGGAGGTGGGAGGTGGAGATGAAAAAAAATATTTTTACCGCGCTTATTTTCACTGCATTAATAGGCGGTGCTTTTGCGATCGGGTTACCAGCTATTGGTAAAACCGAAAAGCCCCAGGATTATGAAACCGTAGCGGCAAAAAGGAAGACGATCAGCGCTTCAATTCTTGCAACCGGAGCGGTAAAACCAATCATTGGAGCGGAGGTGAAGGTGGGGGCGCGTATTTCCGGTAAAGTCGAACATCTTTACGCTAACATAGGAGACAGGGTTGAAAAGGATCAGGTTATCGCTGAGATAGAAAAGAAGGATTTAGAGGCTCAAGTGACTCAGGCAGAAGCTAATCTTAAAGTGGCGGATGCGGGGATTGGCGTGTCTAAAGCATCATTTTGGCCGGCCTTAAACGCCGAGACAGATTTTGGCGTGCAAGGTACGACATATTTTCCGCAAACAGGAGATAATTTCGCCGGATTAAAAGTAACCGTGCCGCTTTTTAACGGTCAGGATTTATATACGATCAAACAGTCGAAGGCAACCAAGGAAGCCGTTAGGGCGGCGCTTGATTATTCAAAGATTCAGCTTTCTTATGCCACTATCACGGCTCCTATTTCCGGAGTGATTGCTTCTGTAAGTACTCAGGAAGGGGAAACCGTTGCCGCAGGGCTTACAGCTCCTACATTCGTTACGATTATTGATCTTGCGAGACTCCAAGTCGATGCCTTTGTGGATGAGACTGATATCGGGAGAGTCAAAGTGGGACAAAAGGCGATATTCACCGTTGATACATATCCGGATAAAGAATTTGCCGGTAAGGTAAGGGCAATTTATCCGAAAGCGATTATTCAGGAGAATGTGGTTAATTTTGACGTCGTTATAGAAATCGATGATCCGAATATTGAACTTTTGCGGCCGGACATGACTACCAGCGTGACCATTTATCAGGAAGAAAGAAAAGGGGTCCTCGTGATTCCGCGCGCGGCGGTTACAAAAGAAGGAGCCGGAAAATCTGTTTTGGTAAAACAGAATAACGGAAGTTTTGAGAAAAAAGAGATTAAAACCGGCATGACAAGCGGAAGCGATGTCGAGGTGGTTTCAGGACTTAATGAAGGGGAGAGTGTCGGTATTAAGCGAGAATAAGAAAATATCAGGAGGTGTGTGATGATCGAATTTAACGATATTACTAAATTTTTTATCAGCGGGACGGTGCGGACAGATGTTCTTAGGGGGGTTACTTTTAAAGTCAATAAAGGAGAATTTGCCGCAATTATGGCGCCTTCGGGAACAGGCAAAACCACCTTATTGAATGTTCTCGGGTGTCTAATGAAGGCATCAAGTGGTTCATACCTATTTGAAGACCAAGACATCGAAACTTTAAACGACGATCAGCTCTCCGAGATAAGAAATAAAAAGATCGGGTTTGTCTTTCAGACATTTAATCTTTTAGAAAGAACGAGCGCGCTCGACAATGTCCTCCTGCCGCTGGTCTATGCAGATGTTTATCCCGCAGATGCGGATAAGAAAGCCAGCCGATTCTTGGAGTCTGTGGGTTTAAAAGAAAGAATAAATTATAAACCGAGCGAACTTTCTGGAGGCCAGCAACAGCGTGTCGCCATAGCCCGCGCTCTTATCAACGATCCTGCGGTTATTTTGGCTGACGAGCCGACGGGAAACTTAGATGCTAATTCCGCTAAAGAAATTATGGAAATTTTTAAGACCCTGCACAAAGAAGGACGGACAATCCTTGTGGTGACGCACGATATCAATATTGCGCGTAGCGCCGAAAGGATTATATATTTGAAAGACGGCAGAGTGGAGAAAGAAGAGGTGCTGAGATGAAAATAATGAGAATTGCCGGGGTCTCCATGGATGCCGTAATGAAACATAAGGTGCGGACATTTCTTATTGTGCTTGCTATTGTAGTCGGCATTGCTACTCTTACCGTCATAGTGGCCTTAACTCAAGGGGCAAATAAGAAGATCTTACAGCAGATAAATAATTTCGGCCCGGATGCGATTATGGTTCATTCCGGCGGAGGCAAAATGCGCGGGCCTTCTACAGCTTCGGAAGCCAATCTTACTAAAAAAGACATAGCCGATATTCAGGATATTGAAGGGGTAAAATTAATTTCGCCTTTTCAGGTGTCGCTGGATATGCCGGTAAAATACGGCAATAAATTTACAACTTCATGGATCTTTGGAGTTGAGTCGAGCTGGCAGGAAGCGTGGAAAAGAGGTGCCTCTAAAGGCGATTTTATTTCTGATTCCGACAACGAACAACTTTCCAAGGTATGTGTCATAGGCCAGACTGCGGCCAAAGATTTGTTCGGGGATGCCAATCCAATTGGTGAAAACATACTGGTTGAGAACGTTTCTTTCAGGGTAATAGGGATTTTAGAAAAAAGAGGACAGTCTCCGGTTGGAACCGATTTTGACAATCTCATACTTATTCCTTTTACTACGGCATCAAGAAGGCTTATGAATCAGCCTCTATATATCGCTATGGCAAGAGCGGTAGTTTTTAATCCCTCGCAGATAAAAACTGTTACAGCTAAGATAAAAGAAATTTTGCGCGCGAATCATCACTTGGCGGAAACAGAGGAAGACGATTTTAAGATGACCAGCCCTGAAGAAATAACGAAGATGATTAAAAGCACATCACAAACGCTCAATGTCTTTTTATGGCTGGTAGGGATTATCTCTCCTTTTGTCGGAGGAATTGTGCTAATGAATATCATGCTCATGGCTGTTTCAGAACGCAAGCGGGAAATAGGCCTAAGAAGAGCGGTAGGAGCTAAAAAGAAACATATAATTTTCCAATTTCTCGCTGAGTCGCTTGTGTTGACTTTCGCAGGCGGAGCTTTCGGCGTGACAGCCGGGGTTATTATTGCCATCCTGATCAGTTTTTCCGGTAAGCCGATCAGTATAACGTGGCAACCTTTTGCCACAGCGTTTTTATTTTCAACGGTCATAGGGCTTTTTTTCGGGATTTATCCTGCTCGGAAAGCGGCAGCCCTTGATCCAGCGGGTGCGTTGAGCCAAAAATGAAGATTGTAAAGAATATAGAAATCTCCAAGAAAATATTACTTGAGCGCAAGGTCAGGACGCTTCTTTCACTTTCAGGGATAATTGTCGGTGTTTGTGCGGTTATCGTGATGGTAGCTCTGGGAAAAGGGACGGAAGCGAAAGTTACCTCGCAAATAACAAAGATGGGGAGCAATCTTCTTCTTGTCAGCGCCGGTCAGGTCAAAATTATCGCAGGCAGGGCCCGGCAGGCGAAGATCGTTACGACACTTGAATTAAGTGACGCTGATTCCATTGCGGAAGGCGTTTCAAGTCTGAGATATATTGCTTCGGCGCAGGTTAAAAAATTACAGGTCAAATACGGCAATTTGAGTACGAAAACGAATATTGTCGGAACGACGTCCGATATTGTCGAAATTCAAAACCATTCTCTTTCAGAAGGAAGGTTTTTTGATGAAGATGAAGATAAGGGGCTGAGAAGGGTAGCTATTATCGGAAAGACTGTAGTTGAAAATATATTCGACCAGCAGGATCCGCTCGGAGAGATAATTTATATCGGCAAGGTTCCCTTTGAGATTATAGGAGTTCTTTCTTCTAAGGGGCTGGATCTTTACGGCGCGGATCAGGATGATCAGATATTTATTCCCGTTAGGACGTCCCTGCGCAGGCTTTTTAATTTAACCTATATCAATACAATCTACGTAAAGGTTAAAGACGGCGTTTCGATGAAACAAGCGGCTGAGGAGATAGACACTGTTTTGCGGGAAAGGCATCATATACGGGAAGATAAAGATAATGATTTTACCATTCTTAATCAGACTGCTATTTTGGAGGCACAACAGGAGAGCAGCCGGACATTTACTTTGCTTATTGGAAGTATCGCGGCGCTTTCTCTTTTGGTCGGTGGGATCGGGGTCTTGGCAGTGATGCTTATATCCATCAGGGAACGGATAAAAGAAATCGGTATACGAAGGGCTGTCGGAGCCAAAAGAAGAGATATTCTTATCCAGTTTTTATCTGAGGCGTTACTCTTAAGCATCGGAGGCGGAATGATTGGCATAGTGATGGGGGTTGTGGCATCGATTCTGACAGCGATTTTTGCCAAGTTGCCGCTTATTATTCCTATGGACGCGGTCGGAGTGTCCTTTTTAGCAACGGTTATTATTGGTGTTTTTTTCGGCGTATATCCAGCGAGGAAGGCATCTCTTTTGGATCCGATTAAAGCGTTGCAGTTTGAATAAGAACATTTTAGGAGCATAAAGAAAGGATGGGGATATGAAGATTTGTATTCCAACAGAAACAAATGAAGGCAAGCGCGCGGAGGTTTACGGTCATTTCGGAAGTGCACCGTATTTCACTATCGTTGATACAGAAAAAAATTCTGTAGAAATCATTAACAATGCTAACCAGCATCATTCGCACGGCATGTGTCAGCCGATGAGTGCGTTAGTCGGGAAGAAGATTGACGCTGTGGTTACCGGAGGAATGGGCGCTCGGGCAGTTCAAAAACTCAATGCGGGTGGGATCAAGGCTTATAAAGTTATTCCGGGAACAGTTGCGGATATTGTCAGCCAATTCACCAAAGGCGGGCTTGATGAGATTACCGTTAATAATGCTTGTGCGCAACATAGCTGTCATTAACTCATAGGATATCCGATGAAAGTTCGAGAAAGCGGAATGCCTGATCGGGGTATGTGGGAGAAGTTTTTTGATCCCTGCAAAATTATAATACAGATGGGATTGGATTCACAAGTCCGTGATGTGGTTGAAGTCGGATGCGGCTATGGCACTTTCACTATTTCTGTTGCTAAGGTGATTAGCGGCCAGATTCATGCTTATGACATTGATGAGGAAATGATCCACATCACCCAAGCTGAAGCCGAAAAAGCCAAGCTGAATAATGTGAATGCCGTTTTGCGGGATATTATTGCTGATGGCACTGGACTTCCTGATGAAAGCGTGGATTATGTGATGCTTTTTAATATTCTGCATCTTGAGACGCCTGAACTATTGCTTAAAGAGGCTAACCGGATATTGAGAAGCGGAGGAAAGCTGGGAATCATCCATTGGAATTACGATCCGTCAACGCCAAGAGGTCCTTCGATGGAGATACGTCCCAAACCGAAGGCTTGCATCCGATGGGCGGAACAAGTAGGATTTCACTCCCCGAAAAGATATGACCTGAAGCCATATCACTACGGCATTGTTTTAACAAAATAGCGGGAGGTTTTTTATGAAAATAGGAGTCATTATTTCGAGCAATGATGCGGAAACTTCTTGGAACGCTTTGCGGTATGCGAATTTCTGTCTTGTGCAAAAAGACGAAGTGAAGGTATTTCTGACGGGTAAGGGCGTTGAGTATCAGAAGATAAGTAATGAGAAATTCAACACGGTTGAACAGGCCGAGAAATTTCTCCAGTCCGGAGGAAAAATATTCGCCTGCGGGACATGTATTAAGTCCCGCAATCAGGCAGACAGCGAAATGTGCCCGATCAGCACAATGAAGGATATGTATGAGATCATCAAAGAAAGCGATAAAGTTGTTACGTTTTAGTTCTGGATTTAAAGGAAGAGACCAACAGGTTTTGAAATCGGCCTGCGTGTGTTATAAAATTAAGCGGAGATAAATTATGGATCATCATCAACATCATCATTCGCATTTCATAGACCCATCGATCGTTACTCATGAACGTGGTCTTTGGGCGGCCAAGTGGTCATTTGTTATTCTTATTGGCACCGGTCTTGCGCAGCTGATCATTGTCTTTTTGTCCCAAAGCGTTGCGTTACTGGCGGATACGATTCACAATTTTGGCGATGCCGCCACTTCAATTCCTTTGGGGATCGCTTTCGTGTTCGCGAGATTGAAACCCAACCGGAAATTTAGCTACGGCTACGGCAGGGTTGAGGATATAGCCGGAGTTGCGGTAGTTTTCTTGATCCTCGCCAGCGGTTGTTTCGCTGGTTACGAGGCAGTGCGGCGGTTCATCCATCCGGAGAAAGTTGGACATATCGGTTGGGTGGCGGTTGCATCGGTCTTAAGTTTTTTTGTCAACGAAGGGGTTGCTATTTTTCGGATAAAGATAGGCAAAGAGATCGGAAGTGCGGCACTTGTTGCTGATGGTTATCATGCGCGCATCGATGGGTGGTCAAGTCTCGCCGTTTTGGTGGGAGCTCTTGGAATATATTTCGGGTTCCCGGCCGCAGACCCGTTGATGGGGTTGCTTATAACTATTTCCATCCTCTTTATTGTCTGGCAGACCGGGAAAGAAGTATTTACACGGATGCTGGATGGGATCGATCCGCATATTCTTGAGGACATCGATCATATTGCGCGCCATATCAAGACGGTTAAAGATGTGTGGGGCGTGAGGGCACGGTGGATAGGTCACAAACTGAACGTTGAAATCAATATTGCAGTTGCGTCGGATACATCCCTGGCAGAAAGTCATGACATCGCGGAGGAGGTAAGACACCAACTCCAACATCATCTCGCGCATTTTGGAAGCGCGATCGTGCACGTAGATCCGGAAAACAAGTCGGGAGAGGAGAGACACCGGGTGAATAAGCATTCTCATGATGACCTTCCTGAGCACTCACATTAACTGTTTTTAAAATATGACGAATAGAGAAAGTGTCATGGAAATTCAAATCAGCCAAAATAATCGCAATAGCCCTTCGATTTCAAATTTGTTCTTATCATTCTTGAAGTTGGGTTTAACAGCTTTTGGCGGGCCTGCTATGGTTGCCTACATAAAAAAAATGGCTGTGGATAGACATAAGTGGTTGGATGAAGCAACCTTTAAGGATGGTGTTGTCCTTTGCCAATCTATCCCGGGTTCGACGGCGATGCAAACGGCTGCCTATGTAGGATTAAGGGCGAGAAATATATTCGGAGCATTCGCTTCTTACGTTGGATTCGGCTTGCCTGCATTTATCTTAATGCTCATTCTTTCAGTGTTTTATGCCAGTTCCCATAATATGCCCAAGGTTGTTTCGCTATTTAGCGGTCTTCAAGTCATTGTTGTTTCAATCGTTGCTCAGGCAGCTTTTTCCTTCGGCAAGAGTATGGTAAAAAGTTATCGGGATTTTTTTATCCCTGTCATATCAGGGATCCTTTTTTGGAGAGGGATGAGTCCATTCATCGTAATTCTTGGGGCTGCTCTTGCAGGGATTGTATTCTTCAAAAGAAGCGATACTCCTAAGACCTATAATGATGTCAAAAAAGAAAATCAACTATTCAAACAAATATCGTTGATGGTCATGATTCCTTTTTTGTTTTTGCTGGGACTCTATTTTTTTGATAAGAATCTCTTTAGACTGGCTGCTTTAATGTTTAAAATTAATTTTTTTGCTTTTGGGGGGGATTCGGAGCTTTGCCGCTGATGCATCATGAAATTGTGGGAGTAAGGGGATGGATGGACAGCAAAACTTTCATGGACGGCATTGCGCTTGGGCAAATTACTCCCGGCCCAATTACCATGAGTACAACTTTTGTAGGGTATCTGATAGGTGGATATCCGGGCGCAATCGTCGCAACGATTGCAATATTTACACCGTCGTTTTTGATGGTCGTTCTGGTAACGCCATTCTTCGATAAATTGAAGGGTTCTCCTTATTTTTTAGGCGCAACGAGAGCAATTTACGCTTCATTCGTGGGGTTGCTTTGCTTTGTTACAGTAAAATTTGCATTTGCAGTGCCGTGGAACACGCTGAAAGCGTTGCTGTGCTTGATCGCGCTGGTGGCATTGTTAAAGAAAATAGATATTCTTTATGTCGTGCTCGTAGGAGCGATTGTCGCTTTCTTTATTTTATAAAAAGAGGGGGGTTGATTATTCATTCCGGGGCCGCGATATTTAATTCCTCAAGATATTATTTCAGATGATCTTCAATGCGTTTGAATAGTTTCCCCATCTTAATGCCGAGTCCTCTGCAAATTCGACGCAGCATGATAAACGAGATATCGGCATTGCCCTTTTCCACTTTTGCATAGTAACTGCGGTCAATTCCTAAGTGCTTCGCAAAGCCGCGTTGACTGAAGCGCTTTTTCATCTGCATTACGCATTTTTAATCGTAATTCATTTCCATTATTCTAAAAGTTCTTAATTTTGGCGTTCCTTAAACACCAAAAATATGATTAAAGAAGACCGAAAAATAAAAATCTTCCGCTTTTCTGCCTTTAAAGATAAAATCAAGCACTTCCATGAAAGAAAAAGCCAATATTGAAGAAGAAAAAAGATTGATTGCGGCATGCCTGAGGGGTGATGGCCAGGCTTGGGGTGAGTTTATCACAAAATACAATAAACTCATCTACAGCTCGATTTATAGAGCGCTCAAATGGAAAAACTGGACGCCTGATCCTGATTTGGTCAAAGACCTTTATCAGGGAGCCTTTGAAGCTATTCTTGAAGATGACTATGAAAAGATTAGACAGTTTGGCTGGGAAAATGGCTGTTCATTTGCAACATGGCTGGGCGTGATTGTCCGGAACCGCGTTATAGATTTTGTCCGCAAGGAATCCAAAAGAAGTAGTAAAACAGAATCTCTTGACGGTCGAGCTGTCTCCGAAGAGGGATATCGTTTGATTGACCGCCTGAAAGATGATTCGGGAACAGCACTTGAGACTTTAACCCAAAAAGAAAAAGTTGAACTTCTGGAAAAAGCGATTGAAACCCTTGACGAGAACGACAAAGTCTTTGTTAAATTACTATTAGCGCGCGATTTTTCCCATCAAGCTGTGGCCCGGCTTATGGGGAAGTCGCTGGATGCCGTTTATATGCAGAAGAAAAGAGTTTTGGAGAAACTGAAGAGATATTTAAAAAATTATGTTGGTTTTTAAAATCGTATCCGTCTATTGTGTTGACGGAGGTGAATAATGGATATCGAAAAGCTACTTAAAACAATTTATAAGCAAAGCAGAAAAGATTCAAAACCTCAAGGCGCCTGCCTGACGGATCAGGATATCGCTTGTTTTCTCGACGACCGGCTGAGCCGGAAGCAACGAAAACTTATCTGCGCGCATGTCGTTTCGTGCGCGACTTGTGCGGATCAGTTTAAAGATCATCTGCTCATTGCCGAGGATGTTAATTCCAGTCCTTTATTGGAGGTACCGCAGGAGCTGGAAGATATGGCAAAAGCGCTTGTTTCAAGCAAAGTAAAACCCAACATCCTCGATATCATTCTCAATTTTACTCAAGATGCCATTCAACTTGTTAAAACGACCGGTGACGTTTTAAAGACAGCTGTTCCCATTCCCGTTTTAAGAACCAACGGAAAAGCCGAAGCCATGCCTAACCAAATTAAAATTGCAAAAGCGTTCAAGAATCTGGCGCTTGAGGTTCAAGTGGAAAAGCGGCGACATGATTTAGCCGATATTTCCGTAAGTATTTCCGAAGAAGGTAAACGAAAAAAACCAGCCGGTTTTCGGATCAGCTTATTTAGAGGGGAACGTGAAATTTGCTCGAAATTGGCTGATAAAGGAAAGATCAAATTTGAAGAAGTTAAAATTGGCCAGTATAAAATTGTGATCTCAAAAGAAGGAATCGTTTCCAGTATTGTTTACGTGACCGTGAATTCAAAGCCATGACTGACACCTTAATCGTTGAAATCATCCGTGAAGGCGCTAAATTAAAGATGAGCGCCATTGACAAGATAGATCAGGCGAGCCTGACGCTCAAACACTATAGCGAACTTGAAATTCAAGACAAAGAAATCACGGAACTTTCAAATGACATTGCAGCGTTACTTGGCAAGGCGAGTCACGCAGGCATGGCCGAACAAAATCTTCTTTCGGAACTTAAAAAGACCGGACAGCTTTTGTTTGATCAGTTGCTTACCATTGAAGTGAAAGAAAAATTGCATACAATCAGCCCCAATCACCTCATTTTTTCTACGGATGAAAAATTAGTCCAAATTCCATGGGAACTTCTCTTTGACGGGGATGAGTTTCTTTGTCTTAAATATGCTCTCGGAAGAATGGTCAGAACCAAACAAAAGTCGCACACCATTCAATCGCAGCGTCCGCCCGCTTCTTGCCGGAAAATGTTGATTATTGCAGATCCAACCGGAGACCTTGAAGAGGCTTATCGGGAAGGTGTCGAAATTAGAAATGATCTCGATAAACAAAAAAATAGAATCAACGTCGATTTGCACGCCACAGAACTTGATGTTCACTTTTTCAAGAAGAATGTCCATGATTATGATATCGTTCACTTCGCCGGTCACGCTGATTATGACGAAAATCCGTCAGAAAGCGGTTGGCGTTTTAAAGAAGGAAAGCTGACCGCAAAGGAGATTGTTCAACTTGGAGGATCGTCACCGCTGCCGACCCTTGTTTTTTCCAATGCCTGCGAGTCTGCCAAAACGGAAGAATGGAAGACGGAGAAGAGTTTTGAAGACAAAATCTACGGCCTTGCGAATGCGTTCCTTCTGGCAGGAACGAAACACTATATCGGAACCTTTTGGAAAGTGGCGGATAAATCCGGCTTTTTATTTGCCAAGGAATTTTATAAACAGCTCATTCAAGGCGCCTCCATTGGTGACGCAGTAAAACTTGCGCGAAAATCGCTTGCCGGTGAATTTGGAGACGGTTCAATCGTTTGGGCCAGCTATCTCTTGTATGGCGACCCAACAACTGTCTTCTTTCCGACCCAAGCTCAAAGAGCTTTAGTCGATCAAGGATTTCGGATCAGCCGGAGCACCCAATATCTGATGGCGGCGGTTTTATTGGCCGCGGCGATCATTCTTGCCGCCTTTTTTAGTAAGAGTTTCCTGGCCGGGCTTTCGCAATTGAAAGCGCTCTGGCTTCATTCTACAAGATAAACTGGCTGTGTAGGTATTGGCTAACAGCCTCATTTAAATTATTTTCTCCTTAAAATCCCAGCTACTCCAAAACTTCTCGTTAGATAGTCTACCCTGTGACGTCTACTGTTAAATGAAAGCGATTTTTTCGACTATTGGAAACCTGACAGAAAAGGGCTGCGCTTTACTTTTCCGCAGGCTATTTTGAGGGGAGTAACACACCATGAAAAACATATTTGCCGAAAGGCCGGTTATTTGTCTGACACCCAGAGATATTGAAATTCTGAAATGGATACACTCTGAAGGTTCAAAAACTGCGACTGATATTCATGAGAGATTCTGGAACGGAAAATCTAAAAAAGCAAACGCCGGATTTCAGCGAACCAGGAAACTGATTGAAGGCGGTTTTATTGAACGCGGCAATCCAAAATTGCTCTATCTTTCTGACGAAGCCAAGAAGCGTTTAAAGATGCAGAGTGTAGAGGGGGAAATATGTCATGCCTAAAACCTCTACGGCCCATATGATTTTTTCACACCTCACGCCGGAAGAACGAATCGATCAAGCATGTGAATTACTTGCAATCGGCGTGAGGCGTCTTGCCACCAAAGAAGGATTAGTTCAAAGTCTGGAAACTGAATCATCGGCCGGCCGGGAAAATATTTCTTCAAATGAGCTACATCATGACAGCGATTCAAGTCTAGCGAAGGAGACCGCCTAAAATGAAAAACGAATCAAAAATAATTGAATTAAATTTAGAAAATCAACTTTGTGATACATATGCCCGCTCCCGTATGTATCTCCTCAAAAGTGTTTTCCATCGTTTCTCCTCATCCCGCCTCGTTTCGCCACTTGCCCCGATGGGGCAAGGTCCCGAAGACTACCCTCTCTCTTCCATTAGTGATGAGATGGTAGTCTTCGGTGGCTGTACTTGGCGGGATGAGGAGATCGTTTGTTTGATGGAGGTGTGGTGATGTGTTCTACAATGAGAAGAAGAAAATATAGGAAACCACATTGGAAATATGTTGAGTTAAGGGAACGTGATATTCGGTTGTTTAAATTGATTTTAGAGCAGAAGTTTTTGAGAAGGCGTGAAGTGATGGATTATGTTTTTGACGGAATGAAAAGTTACGCTGAATTCCGGATTCGGAAACTTAAAAATTTTGAGTACATTAAAGCCATTCAAGTACTTCCTGGCGAGCCGGAAAGTTATCTGTTGGGTAAGGCCGGTTTAAAGGCGCTTAAGGAGCTCGGAGTCTGTGTCGGGCGGCTGGGATCTTCCGTCATCGCCGGACGAACGTTTCCCGAGCCGCAAGATCAAATTGAAATTGCCTGTTATGAGCATGACGTCAAAGTTACCCAAGTCCGGTTTCTTTTTGAGCGAATGAAACTTTGCAAAAACTGGCATAGCGAGAAGCTTCTTAAAATGGGAACGAAAGGCGAGCGAAAAGTGCCGGACGGCTATTTCACCAAGGAAGGAAGGGGAATCGCTGTTGAGCTTGAGCTCCACCCCAAAAAGGCCAAAGGTTACCGCAAAATTTTTGACATCTACAAGGACGATTCCAAAACGGATTACATTTTCTATGTCTGCGGCGACATTTCCCTCAAACGGAGAATGATGGCTCTCGTGGAAAAAGAAAGCCTGCTTACCAAAGAATACTGTTTTATTCTTTTTAAGGATTTGATGGAGTTCGGGGAAGAATCCGGAATCCAGATTCCATTAAAAGGAAAATTCAAGCTGAAGGCGGTGCTTCAACATGTACGGTGAACCAGATTTTGAACCCGTTGATTTTAGGCCGTTTTTCCGAGGGATATTTAAGGGCATCTTTATTTATCCATATCGTACAGCACAAAAAATTGCGATGTGGGTAGAGGAAAGCAGAACCTTTTTTCTTTACTCGGTTTGGTGTCCTCTTCTGACGTGCTGGCTAAATGTTTTTTGGAGAGATTACGATTTGTCGTTCTTTTGGTTTGGGACGACTGTCGGTTTTAGCTGGTTAGGTTATTTCTTCATTTGTCTTTTCGTCGCAGGGCTTACCTTTGAGAAGAAGAAAAAGAAAATCATGGAATCCAAATGCTGGCTGGACCAAAACCCGGATCCATCGATCGTTGGAATCAATCTTGTGACGGGTAAAGGAATGGAAACGGCTACTTATATCGATGATGATGCGTTTGAAGTCCTTGGGCACGAACCGTTTATCAGGAATTTCCTGCTGCGGCTCATGGACGCTGACGTGGCCCGAAATAAAGCGGTGATTGTCATTGTCCCTGAGGGGGAGACGAATCTGATCGGGGAGGTAAACAAGATTTTAAAAGACCGAAAAAATCCGGATGAAATCAAACCATTATTTTACTATTCGCCGGAGTGCCCCGAACTTTCCGCGAGCTATTCGCCTTTTTACAGATTGAACGCCGATTGTCTTCACCAGTGGCTTTTTTCGCTTACTGAAGCAGAGAAAGATATTTTAACAGAGCTTCGATCGATTCTTGAAATGACGGATAAGCCTTTTGATCTTGAAGATTACCTGGTGCTGCTTCAGAATAAGAAAGCGTTACTTGCTCTCGGCGAGAACCGGCGGCTTATTCACGGGAATTATTTCCCTCATTTTGATATGCTTTGGAAACAAAGGCAAGCGCTTGTCGTGAAATTGAAACAATTTACGGATGTGTTTGGTTGCGATGATAATGCGCTTACGAAAGCGTTTCCGCTGGATGTGGAAGAAATCGCAAAAAGCCGGAAAAAACACTTATTGATTGAACTTCCATATGAACAACATCCTATGGCAATGTATCTTCTATATCAACTTTGCCACGAAATAGGAGTCAATTACAAGTACCACAGCTCTGAAAACCTTGCGCTTTATCTTCTTTATCCTGACAGACTTTCTGATTATTTCGATAATCTTGAGCTCAGCAATTTAGCGCCAAAGACAGCGCTCCGGATTTTTACAAATCAATTTTATTTTGCTGCCGATCGCCGGGATATGCAGCACACGATCTTTCTCCCGGATTTCAAGGTGGAGAAAGGAATCCTGCATGAATGGGAGGATGGATTTTTTAAAAGAAAAATGAAAGAGGAATGTGATCGCTTGGACCAAAGAATTGATTTCCGTTCGCTTCTTGGCGAAGAAACCGTGGAGGCTGCGATAGCGATTGCTTCAGAACTTCGGCTTAAAACCGCAGCGGGATTTTTCAATAGTAAAAACGAAACACTGGTTCGCAGATTTTATCCGCCTTCAACAACTCCGGGACAAATGGAATATGAACCATTGCAAAAGCGTTATAAGGCGGAAGACATGCTCAATTTAAAAGAGCTTATGAGCAAAGTGAAATATAAGTCGTCGGATTATGATCTCGGCGTTGCCGGTATTGTTCAGGATTTAAGACCGAAAGGAGGTTCGATTAGAGACAAAAATTAAACCGAATGATTCATAAACAAATCTTAAGAAGACTCATTTTTGCGCCCGAAGGCTATCTTGATCTCGACGGCGCCAGTATTTTTACGAGTATACCCAAGGGAACACTCAGAAAATATTTGCGGTACGAGCCTGAACGCTTTCTAATTCACGGAAAGGTTAATCGCAGCAGGCCAGCGCTGTGCAGAGTAGGAAAAAGAATTCTTATTTCCGTGGAAGCGCTGCACTCGTTTCTTAAAACCAAAGAAATGATTCCGGCAAGATTGATTGAGTATGCTCGCGCAGCGTAAAAGAGTTACGCTGCTTTTTTGTGGAGCGTAGTCGGCTTTTTACCAGTTAACCGAAATTGAATGCCCAAAGCGCGCAGTAGAGAGATAATGCTCGCCCATTCCGGATTGCCTTGCCGCGATAACATCCGGTACAGACTTACACGGTTAAGCTTCGTTTGTCTTGAGAATTTAGATAAGCCTCCTCGTGCATCCAAAACATTTTTCAAAGCGACTAAAAAAAGCTTTTCATCGCCCTCTTCCAAAGCTGCGTTGAGATATCCTTGAGCTTCTTTTGGATCTTTGAGGTCTCTCATTAAAAGATCATGATAACTTACATAAGGTTTCATTTTTATTTTCTCCATTTATAATCGTTCCAATAAAGTAACGCATTTTCAATGTCGCGGCTTTGAGTGCTTTTGTCACCACCACATAATAAAACAACAATGGTTTGGCCGTCATATCCAAAATAAACCCGAAAACCTGGACCAAAATGCATTCTTAATTCATGAACACCGTGTCCAACGCTCTTAGTATCACCAAGATTACCGAGCCGCAATCTATCAATCCGAACCCGTATGCGGGTCCTCATCCGGTCATCCCGGATGGATTCTAGCCAATTTTGATACGGTATTTTACCGTCAGCCGTTCGATATACAAGAATTTCAATAAAATTCATCGGTACTCCCGACATTTAGAATTGTAGCTTATAAGTAACATGTTGTCAAATGCAAATTCTAAGAGTTTTTAAGAGTTGAGCTGTGTGTCTGAGAACTTTTTCATCCATTTCGCACTTTCCTCTTCAGAAGGGTGAACATATTTCATGGTCATTTCAATGCTTGAATGTCCTGCCCACTTTTGAACGACAGGAAGCGGAACGCCGGAATTGGCCCACAAGGTGATAGCCGTGTGGCGGAAGATATGAAAACGTTCGCCGGTCCTTAAAAAGGGAAGGTGTTTTTTAATCCGGTCAAAGCGTTTGCGGATGTTGCAAAGATTGTCTTTTTTTGCGCTCATCCGTTGGACATTATTTAGTTCAAAAACTTTTTCACTTCGCCTTGGGATCTCTTTAAGAATTTCGCGCAGTCTTTGACTAATTGGAATCGTACGGCTTTTTCTGCTTTTGGTCATAAATTCGTCGCGACTCTTTACCGTCATCACATTTTTCGACAAATCAACGTCATCCCAGCGAAGGTTTCTTAATTCATTGAAGCGCATGCCGGTTTCAATGAATGTTTCAATTACCGTTTTGAGTTCAGTGTCGCCATTGCATTTTTTAAACACTTGTGTAATTTCCTCTGGGGAAAGACAGGGGAGACGTTCATTTCGGTCTGCTTTTTGGACTTTGGCGACTTTTGATGCAGGATTAACGAAAATATAAAAAGTCTTAGGATTTTCAATGCAGTAATTGAAAAAAGCTATAAGTTCGCGCAGATCATTATTAAAAGATGTGGGTTTGATTTTTCTTGTTGGGGCGTTCTTGTGTCGAGAATTGATCCGATAAGCCCGATAACTTTCGATGTGTACTTTTTGAATATCATCCAGAAAATTAAGTTCCGGGAATTTTTTGTGCAAGAAATCCGAAAATCTACGCTTAAGGAGAGAGGTCTTGGATTCGTAAGTTTTTTCTGCCATATTTCTGGATTGAGTCGCGCCTTTGCATCTTTCTAAGTATATATCGATGGCTTTGGCGATTGAGATATGCTGGGCACCGTCAGCCGCTGAAAATTTGATATCAGGAGTTGCAGAAATAGGGGGAGTTGATGTATTATACTCGCTCGCTGGTCGGACTTGCGTTAATTCGAAGCCCAATTTTTTGGCTTTGATCAGAGCGTCAACCCGTTTAAGCTCAGCCTCGGCGTGCTTCTTATCGGGTCCAAGATATCGGCGGACACGTTTTCCGTTGTTATAATAATCAATTTGAAATTCGTTATGTTTTTTTATGAATCGTAATTTAGGCAAATCACACCTCCGAACAGTTAGATCATCAACCGATGCATATTATAGTATTTGGTCAACTGGTGGTCAACTGAATTTTTCGTGTTTTTATCTGTTTTTGTAAATGCGTATAAATAAACGACATGCGCCCTTAGCTCAGTTGGTAGAGCAACTGACTCTTAATCAGTGGGTCGAAGGTTCAAATCCTTCAGGGCGCACTTAATTCCGGTTGAATTAAGTACGGCGCCGGGGGTGACTATTGAAGTCACTCCCGACGCGTGCACTTTTTCCGATGAAAAAATACTGCATCGGCAGCGGCTAAGGAATCCGTAGTCCGATGCGTGCACTTGATTCCGGTTGAATTTTTAGCGGCGCTGGCGAAATTGGCAGCCCCAGCGTTCATTTAAATAGAAGAATGAATATCAATCGGAAGCTGGGACAGTGCCGACTTCCGAAAATTATAGATTTTTGATAATTTCTTGCGGCGCTGGCGAAATTGGCAGACGCGCAAGACTTAGGATCTTGTCCCGCAAGGGTTGGGGGTTCAAGTCCCTCGCGCCGCAAAAAATTATCAAAAAATTTAATGGATAGTCGGCCAGGTTTGACTTTCTATATGTAATTTTATAAGGGAGTTAAAACCAGTCCTTGAGCCACTATCAAAAAACATTTTATAAAGGAGCTCAAGGGCAGACACGTTGGACTTAGGATCCAATGAGGAAACTCATGGGGCTTCAAATCCCCCTCTGCCCGCCATTGTTGACGCTCAGGCGAACCATGGCAGGCGTAATTGTCAGGGTTCGATGGGCGGATAAGGAAGGTTATGAAAAGTAAGGCAATTTATATTATTGCGGGGCCAAACGGATCGGGTAAGACTACATTTGCTACGATGTTTTTACCCGAATATGTGAATTGCCCTAATTTTGTAAATGCTGACCTTATCGCTAAGGGGCTATCTCCATTTGAGCCTCGCTCTGCGGCTATTAAAGCCGGTAAGCTCGTACTACAGCAAATTCATGAATATGCGGGACATGGAGTTGATTTTGCTTTTGAGACGACTTTATCCGGTAAGTCTTATGTAGGCTTGTTGACTGAGTTAAAGGCAAGAGGTTATGCGCTGCATCTTTTCTTTCTCTGGCTTCCTATCGCAGAATTGGCAATAGCCCGTATTAAAGAAAGAGTTCGGGAAGGTGGGCATCATGTACCTGCCGAAGATGTTCGTAGGCGATTTGCCCGCGGCATCAATAATTTCTTCACTCTGTACGAGTCGTTACTTGACTCCTGGATGTTATTTGATAACTCTAAGGCAAAACCCATACTAATTGCGAAAAGACGCAACGGCCATAGAGAAGTGCTTAACGATGGTTTGTTCGAAATAGTTCAAAGAAGCGTGAGGTAATAAATGAAAAAAAGAATGTCTCTACAGGATAAAGCTGAAGCGGCGTTGAAAAAAGCGGTGCGGGGAGTCGTTGAATGTCATAAGAAAACAGGTCGACCACTATCGATATGGGAAAATGGTAAAATCATTCGCATTTCGCCAAATACCGTGAAGTAAATCGTCATTGGTTGACGCTCAGGCGAACCCTGGCAGAGTAATTGGGCAGGGTTCGCTCGATCAATTGATAAAGAGCAGAGCAATTTGAATAAAATTTTTATATCTCATCGATATTTGTTTGTATTTTTATTTTGTTTTATTATTACAAGCCTCCTCTTGCCTGAAGATAATTTTGGCGAAGCAGAAACCATCCGGGATCGTTTTAAAGAAGCGCCGTATCAATTAATCGCCCCGGCTTTTGGTGCTATGGTCTGTAATCAATTATTTGATCTTTATCGAGAAGAATTACCCCGGAGGAAAGAACCCGTATCGTTTGATGTGACTATTGTGCAAGACGATGCGGGAATGCTGGCGTACGATATTTTGATTTCGCTTGAGAAGAATAAAAACCGGAATAATGAGTGGAAGGATTTTGGGCGGAAGCTGAAACTCAAAAGCATTGCCGGAAACAGTGATAAATTCGACCGGATGTCGAAGCGCAATAGCCATTTTCAGAATTTTTCCGGAATGATAGCAAACTCGTTTGATTTAGATAAGTTGATTAGCGAGAATGAGCATGCTTCGGTTGTTTTGTTTGTCGATGACGGGCAACCGCATGATTTTTTTAATATGGAAAATGAAAAACCGGGGTGGTTATTGAATAAATTCAAAGTTTCGGGACTTGAATTTCTGAAAGAGCGGAAAGGCCGTCAGTCGTTGGATCTGTCATTGTATCCGGACGCTATCTTTAAACGGCTCGTAGAGCGTGGCATGAGTCCGGTGGATGCGCGATCCGTAGCGAGCGTGGCGATTCAAGCATTCCGGGAAGATCAAAAAACATATTTATCTATTTGGACTCGCAAATCCACTTGAATTGTAGAAAAGCTTGGTTTTGCACCATTCATTAAAATTCACCCTTTATTCTTGAAGATTTTCTCGGAATCAATATAATACATCCGTTTCGGATTTCTTTGAAATAGATTCGATTGCTATAACATATTGAAAATTCAAAAGTTAGTTCATGAAAACAGCAAGCGGGAGTAGCTCAGTTGGTAGAGCGCAACCTTGCCAAGGTTGATGTCGAGGGTTCAAATCCCTTCTCCCGCTCCAAAATTTAAGTAAAAAGTTAAAAGTAAAAAGATTTAGGTTTGTTAAGGGGTATTTGTTTGGCTACCCGCGAAAGCATGAAATACTGCCTAAATAATTCCTTTTTTTACTTTCGACTTTTTATTTTGAACTTAATGATAGGTGTCCATTGAAAGTTGATATTAAAAATATTGGTCCTTGCGAAAAAGTTCTTACCATTGATGTCCCACTGAATTTAATTCAGGAAGAATTTGATCAGTTTTATGAATACGTTTCTAAGCGATCGAAAATCCCGGGATTTAGGCCCGGCCACGCGCCAAAGAATATCGTAGCACTTCATTATAAAAAAGAGGCTCATGACGAGGTCCTGAAACAACTCTTGTCTAGAAGTTTTCGCGAAGCGGTTAAAGAAAAAGGGATTAATTTAATCGGAACACCCAAAATTGACGAGATCGATTTCAATGACCAAAAACTTAAATACAATGCTCATGTTGAAATTCGTCCGGAAATTAAAATTGAAAATTATGCCGGCCTGAAATTAAAAAAATATGTGGAACAGGTTGATCAGAAAGATATTCAGGATGTTCTGAAACGATATCAGGAGGCGCATAGCAAATTTGAAGCAGTCGAAAACCGCGAGATTCAGGTCGGGGATTATATTATCGGAGATTATGTGCTCGAAGTTGACGGGAAAGAAGTCGAGCGACGGAACGGGGAATGGTTTGAAATCCGGGAAAAAGACTATCTTGAAAATTTCTCAAAACAGCTTCTTGGTGCAAATGTGGGTGAAAGTTGCAAGGTGAAGATTAAATTTCCGGCTGATTATGCCCACAAGGAATTTGTGGGAAAAGACGGCTGTTTTACCGTGACCATCAAAGAACACAAATTGAGAAAATTACCGAATCTGGATGATGATTTGGCCAAGGAAATCGGTGAATATCAGACACTTGCCGAATTGACGGCTGCGGTGAAAAAGGATTTAAGCCAGCAGAAACAGGAACAAGCCGAAACTGAACTTGAGCGGGAGTTGCTTACTCAATTGATTAAAATTTCAAAGTTTGATATTCCGCAGGGAATGGTCGATCGGCGGCAGAAAGCACTTGTCGAAAACCAGATTCAGCAGATACGGATGCAGGGCGCGAAGGAAGAAGATGTTGAGAAACAAAGAGAACAAATGGCAAAAGACTTGCGTGATGAAGCTGACCGTCAGGTCCGCCTTTCGTTTCTTCTGGATGAAATCGGAAAGCGGGAAAAAATCGAAGTGACGGCCAGCGATATTGAAACGCGTTTGAAATTAATCTCCGAAAGAGCCAGGCGTTCGTTTGATGAAGTGAAGACGTTCTATCATGAAAAACAGGAAAGGCTCGATTCGATTGAACAGCAGATATTTAATGAAAAAGTCATAGAATGGCTGAAGGGAACGGCGAACATAACAGAATGTAAAAAGTAAAAAGGCAAAAGTAAAAAATAACGTTTTGATTTTTCACTTTTTACCTTTTACTTAAACGCAGGAGGATCTAAATGAGCGGTTATTTGGTGCCTATTGTAGTTGAGTCAACCGGACGCGGTGAACGGTCTTATGACATTTACTCGCGTTTGCTGAAAGACCGGATTGTGTTTATCGGAACGCCGATCGATGACACGATTGCGAATTTGATTATCGCGCAGATTTTATTTCTCCAAATGGAGGATCCTAATAAGGACATCAATATTTATGTCAATTCCCCGGGCGGAAGTGTGACGGCCGGGCTTGCGATTTACGATACGATGCAGTTTGTGAAATGCAATGTATCAACTTATTGCGTGGGGCAGGCAGCCAGTATGGGGGCGCTTCTTTTGAGCGCAGGGACTAAGGGAAAACGGTTTGCGTTACCGCACGCGCGTGTGATGATTCATCAGCCGTGGGGCGGTGCGCAGGGAAGCGCTTCGGATATCCATATTCAAGCGAAAGAAATCTTGAAATTAAAAGAACAGTTGAATGAGATTTTAGCTAAGCATACAAGTCAGCCGCTTGACAGGATTGAGAAAGATACCGATCGCGATTATTTTATGTCGGCAATGGAAGCAAAGGATTACGGAATCGTTGATCATGTCATTGAGTTCAGTCAGTAAGTGGTTTAAAAATTAATTATCAAACGGAAAGAGGTAACGATATGACAAAAGCGAACATTCTATTGACACCGGGTCCAACGATGGTACCACAAGAGGCATTAGATGTAATGGCTGAGCCTATTTTCCATCATCGAACGCCCCAGTACCGGGAATTGTTTAAAGAAGTTTCGGAAAATCTCAAACTTGTTTTCCGTACGTCTCAGGATGTTTATACCCTGACGGGTTCCGGGACGCTCGCGATGGAAGCAAGCGTGGTGAATTTCCTTTCGCCCGGAGATAAAGTGATTGTGGTTGAGGCCGGGAAGTTTGGTGAAAGATGGAGTGCGCTTGCGAAACGTTATCAGATGAATTTGGTACAGCTTAAAGCCCCGTATGGGAAAGTTGTTCCTGCAAAAGAACTTGAGAAAGCCCTGAAAGATAATCCGGATACCAAAGCTGTTTTTGCGACCCTGTGCGAAACATCAACGGGTGTTTTGTTTGATATCGAAGGAATGGCGAAAGAGACTTCCAGGACGCCGGCGATTCTTGTGGTGGATTCGATTAGCGGCCTTGGCGCTGACCGGTTGGAAATGGATGAGTGGGGAGTTGATATTGTTGTGACCGGCTCGCAAAAAGCATTGATGATTCCGCCCGGTCTTGCGTTTATTGCAATTAGTCAAAAGGCGTGGAAATTAAACGAGACTGCAAAATGTCTACGGTATTATGCGGATTTGGGGGCATACCGGAAATCCTTGGCGGACTGGGATACTCCATGGACGCCGGCACTGACGCTCGTTTTAGCGCTCAAGCAAACGTTGAAGATGATTAATTCTGAAGGAATCGAAACTATTTGGAAACGCTGTGCGCGTCTTGCGGAATTAACGCGATCTCAAATGAAAAGTATCGGGCTGACGCTTTTTTCAAAAGACTGGTCGAATGCAGTGACGGCGATTAATGTACCCGCTGGTGTCGATGGGAAAAAGCTTGTTTCGACGATCCGTGACAAAAAAGGGTACACGCTCGCCGGAGGACAGGGTGATATGGACGGAAAAATTTTCAGAATTTGTCACTTTGGAATTGTCAGCGAAGAACATATTACGGGTGTGACGCAAGTCATTAAGGAAACGATTGAAGAATTGAAAGCGAAAGGGCCAGTGAAAGTTTGACATTTGATATAAAAAACTAAAGTTGACCGGTTTTTTGGATTGAGCGGTTTACAATACTTTATTCTGTGTCATTCCCGAAAGCTTCCCTTGGGAAAGAAAGGGCCGACCCCAGCTTTTCCGGGGTTGTCGGGAATCTACAACCTTAGATTCCCGCTTAAAACTTGCGGGAATGACAAAAAACCGGTCAGGTTGAGTAAAAAAGGAAGGTGTGAAACCATGACGACTATGACCGAGAAGAAGCAATTTAAAATTTTAGTCAGTGATAAACTTGGCGAAGGCGGTTTAAACATTCTCAAGAAAGAACCGGAATTCCAGGTGGATAATAAGCCGGGTCTTAAGCCGGAAGAATTAAAAGCGATTATCGGCGAGTACGATGCGATTGTGATTCGCTCCGGAACTCAGATGACGAAGGATATTCTTGAAGCTGCCAAGCGTTTGACTTTGGTCGGGCGCGCAGGGGTGGGTGTTGATAATGTGGATATGCCTACAGCGACAAAGCAGGGAATTGTGGTGATGAATACGCCGGACGGAAATACGATTTCAACAGCGGAACATTCGTTTTCAATGTTGATGGCGCTTGCGAGAAACATTGCGCAAGCCAATGAAAGTATTCACAAAGGCGAATGGAAGCGGGCCCAATTTATGGGAACGGAACTCAATGAGAAAACATTGGGTGTTATTGGATTGGGACGAATCGGACGGGAAGTGGCGAAACGTGCGATTGCATTCGGAATGCGCGTGATTGGGTATGACCCTTATATTTCAGCGGAAAATGTCGGGCAGCTCGGGATTGAAGTTGTTGATTTAGACACGGTGTTCCGTCAGGCAGATTTTATTACTTTGCATGTTCCCAAAAATGATGACACGAAAAATATCATTAATGCCGGATCGATTGCCAAAATGAAAAAAGGCGTTTCGATTATCAATTGCGCACGCGGCGGGCTGGTCGATGAACAAGCGCTTTGTGATGCGATTCAATCGGGACAAGTCAAAGGTGCGGCCTTAGACGTGTTTGCAAAAGAGCCGCCCGAGAATAATCCTCTCTTGGTACTTGATCACGTTATCGCGACTCCTCATCTTGGGGCCTCTACCGAAGAAGCGCAGGAAAATGTTGCGATTGCAGTTGCTCAGCAGGTTGCGGATGCGCTTTTAGAACGCGGAATTCGCAATGCCGTGAATATGCCTTCAGTTGACCAGGAAACACTCCGAGTCCTTAAACCATGGATTCGTTTGGCTGAGTGTCTTGGCCTCATGCAGGCGCAGCTTTTCGGCGGGCGTTTCCAAGAAGTGAGCATTCGTTATGGCGGTGAGATTACGAATTATAATATGGCGCCACTGACGATCGCGGTTCTCAAGGGACTGCTCGAAAAAGTTTGTGACGGAATTGTTAATTTTGTGAATGCGCCGGCGATTGCAAAAGAGCGTGGGATTGCTGTTAGTGAGAGCAAAACAACGCAAGTTGAAGACTTCTCCTCATTTATTACGGTGGAAGTGAAAATGGACGGGCAAACGAATTCGGTCATGGGAACGCTTTTTGGAAAACGCGAACCCCGAATTGTCCGGATTAACGAGTTTTTTCTTGAAATGATTCCGAGAGGCGTGGTGCTCTCCATTCATAACGAAGATCTCCCGGGTGTCGTGGGGACGATTGGAAGTGTGCTCGGTAAGAATAAAATTAATATTGCCGAAATGACATTGGGACGCGTAGAAAAAAAAGGCAAGGCATACGCAATGACTGTCATTAACACCGATCAGGATATTCCCGCCGCTGTTTTGGATGAACTCAAAGCGGTTCCTCCAATTATAGATGCGAAAGTGATTCATTTTTAATTAGAGACGAACGGCCGGTTGAAGGTTTAATCGGGCGTGAGTTGTTTGTGTCCGGATTTGATTAGAAAAAGATCATAGAATGAACTGAAATTTAAATTGAAACATAAATTACACAAAGGACGTTTTTCATGCCTAAAAACATCATGAAACGGACAACGATTCTCGTTGGCGCTCAATGGGGTGATGAAGGAAAAGGGAAGATCATTGATTTACTAACGGAAAATAGCGATATCATTGTCCGTTATCAGGGCGGAAATAATGCCGGCCATACGGTGCGTTACGGTGATAAAAAATTTATTCTTCATCTGCTTCCTTCCGGAATCCTACATCCCGGTAAGAAATGCGTGATCGGAAATGGGGTGGTGATTGATCTTGAAGCATTTTTTCATGAGATTGAAATATTGCGGGAGAGCAATGTTTTCGTTAAGAACCGGTTGTTTGTGAGTGACCGCGCACATTTAATTTTTCCGTATCACCGTTTGCTGGATCAGTTGAGGGAAGGGCAGAAAGGAAGCGGAAAAATCGGGACGACGAAACGCGGAATAGGCCCTTGTTATGCGGATAAAGCGGATCGTTTAGGCATTCGCGTTGCGGATTTGATGAATCCGAAAGTGTTTCGAGACCGGCTTACTTATGTATTAAAAGAGCAGAACCATATCCTCCAAGCGGTTTATCGGCATCAGCCATTTTCTTTTTCGAAAATTCATAGAGAATATACGCATTATCGCGATCGTCTATCGCCGTTTGTCTGCAGTACCGAACTGTTACTTGCCGAAGCGCATCGCGCAAAAAAGAGGATTCTTTTTGAAGGCGCGCAGGGAACGCATCTTGATGTTGACCATGGGACTTATCCGTATGTGACATCTTCGAACGCGTCCGCCGGAGGAGCCATTACCGGGACGGGCTTGAGTCCGGCCCATATTGAGGAAGTGATCGGTGTTGTAAAGGCGTATACGACACGCGTCGGCGAAGGGCCTTTTCCGACGGAATTTCCGCCGGCTTTAATGGCGATGGTCCGTGAGCTGGGTGAGGAATTCGGGGCGACGACGGGACGCCCTCGCCGTTGCGGCTGGTTTGATGCGCTTTTAGTGAAACATTCCGTGTTGGTGAATGGCTTGAGCAAAATGGCTGTGACGAAACTTGATGTGTTAGATACGCTTCCGACCATAAAAATTTGTGTGGCATATCAATATAAAGGAAAACAATTTCGAAATTTTCCGGCGGATCAAGAGGTCCTCGCGCATGCGAAGCCGGTGTATGTTGAGTGTCCCGGCTGGCTCGAACAAACATCGCACATTCGAGAATGGAAGAAATTGCCCGCAAAAGCGAAATCATATTTGACACGCCTTGAAGATATGCTTGAAACACGGATTTCAATCGTTTCCATAGGATCCGAACGTTTACAAACCATATTTATCGATGGGAAATGACCGGGAAATTTTAAACGAGATTCCGAAACATGTTGCGATCATTATGGACGGCAACGGCCGCTGGGCCAAACAGCGCGGGATGCCCCGTATCATGGGGCATCAAAAAGGTGTCGATACGATCCGCGAGATTGTCCGGACGGCAAGCGATCAGGGGGTCCGATATTTAACACTTTATGCTTTTTCAAAAGAAAATTGGAATCGGCCAAAAGATGAAGTCGGTTTTTTGATGAATCTATTATCGCAATATTTAGATTTAGAAATTAAGGAATTGCGAAAAAATCGAGTTCGTTTTAATGTCATCGGAAGAATCGAAGATCTCCCCGGTCAAATTCAAGAGAAAATACGGAAGACGGTTGAGGACACAAAAAATGAACCGGGATTGCTTTTGACGCTTGCGTTAAGTTATTCCAGCCGTGTGGAAATGATCGATGCGATCAAGAAATTGTGTGAAAAAGTTGTCCGGAATGAATTAAATTACAGCGAGATCAATGAGGATTGCGTTTCCCGCGCGCTTTATACAGCGAATCTGCCCGATCCGGATCTATTGATTCGTACGAGTGGAGAAATGCGTGTCAGCAATTTTCTTCTATGGCAGATTTCATATGCGGAAATTTATGTCAGTCCGAAATTTTGGCCAGATTTCACAAAGGAAGATTTTCTCGAAGCGTTAAAAGATTATCAGCGGCGTGAGCGACGGTTCGGGCGGACGGAACGGTGTAAATCGGTATGATTTTCGAAAAAATGACGCAACTTGAAAAAAGACTCATCTCATCCCTTTTCATCATCATTGCTACTTCGTATGCGATTTTTTACGCCTCCACTTTGATTTTTTTGGCCGTTACGGAAGTCATTATCGTTATCGGGCTTCTTGAATATTTCAATTTAGCCGAACGGAAAGGCCTTGTGATCAACCGGTATCTGGGGGTCTTTTTTGCGGCGCTGCTTTCGCTTCCGATGACCCTTCCGACAAAAACGATGATTCTGACGATAGCCGTACTTTGTATTTTTATTTTTAATTTTCATCGAAAACTCCGCGAGAACGCGCTTGTCAGCACGGCCGTGACATTGTTTGGAATTATTTATGTGGGATGGTTTTTCTCATTTATCAGTCAGATTCGGTCACTTCCCGACGGTTCATGGTGGATATTTTACTTGCTGTTTATGCTGAAAATGGGCGATGCGGCCGCTTTTTTTGTCGGCCGGAAGTACGGAGTCCATAAATATATCGTTCATATCAGCCCGAACAAATCAATTGAAGGGGCGATTGCCGGTTTTGTGATGACGATGCTTTGTTCTTTGACGGCAAAATTTTATTTACCCGAAATCCATTTTATGGATTTGGCCATTTTAGGATTTGTTCTTGGAATTTTGGGCCAGTTTGGAGATTTGGCGGAAAGCCTCTTGAAGCGTGACGCGAACATCAAGGATTCGGGAATTATTCCCGGGCTCGGCGGAATATTGGACGTGATTGATAGTCTGTTACTCACCATTCCCGTTTTATATTATTACCTAACGGTTATTTTAGACCTTTCTGCCGTGAAATAAAATGAAACAAATCGCGATATTGGGTTCAACAGGTTCTATCGGAGTGAATGCGCTTCGTGTGATTGATGAACACCCGAAAGAATTTAAAGTAGCGGTGCTTGCGGCGCGGCGAAATACGGAACTCCTTTTTGAACAGGCGAAAAAATACAGGCCGAAACTCGTTTGTTTATTTGAAAATGAAACTGTTTTCGAGCTTGAGCGAAAACTGAAGCCGCTTCATATCCGCGTTGTGACGGGCGAAAGCGGCTTGATTGAAGCGAGCACGTTTCGGGGCGCTGACCAGGTCATCTTTTCTATAGTCGGTGCCGTCGGATTAAAACCGATGCTCGCAGCTGTTTCGGCGGGAAAACGTGTCGCGATTGCAAATAAAGAGCCGCTGGTGATGGCGGGTGGATTGTTGATGGCAGAAGCGAAAAAATCCGGCGCGACCGTTCTTCCTATTGATAGTGAACACTCGGGGCTTTGGCAGTGTTTGCAGGGACGCGACGCGAAAACGGTCCGGAAATTAATTTTAACCGCATCCGGCGGGCCATTTTTTGGGAAAAAAGTTGATTTTCGGAAAGTGACTAAGCAAAAAGCGCTTGAACATCCGAAATGGAAAATGGGGCCCAAAATTACAATTGATTCTGCTACCATGATGAATAAAGGGCTCGAAGTGATTGAAGCTGCACATCTTTTCGGTGTTTCACCGGACCGGATTGAAGTGCTTATTCATCCCGAAGCGATGATTCATGCCATGATTGAATTTGTTGACGGCGCACAGCTTGCTCAGCTTGGGATACCGGATATGCGCCTTCCGATCCAGTATGCAATGAGTTATCCGGAACGGCTTCAGAATTTATTACCGTCGCTTGATTTGGCAAACACCGGACCGTTTCATTTTTACAAACCGGATCTAAAGAAATTTCCGTGCCTCCGGCTGGGCTATGAAGCTATTCGGAAAGGCGGGACAATGCCGATAGTTTTAAATGCGGCAAACGAAGTGGCGGTTCAGTGGTTTTTAAACGAACGGATTTCATTTGATGTGATCCCCAAGATTATTGAAGGCGTGATGGCCAAACACCGTTGCGTGGCACATTCGTCGCTTGACGAAATTCTGTGCATTGATCATTGGGCTCGCGAGAAAGCAGAGGCGTTATGTTAAGTTGGTTGATTCATTTTCTTTTACAAATCGTTCCGACCTTATTGATTTTGGGCGTTTTAATTGCGATCCATGAGTTGGGGCATTTTATTGCCTGCCGGTTGTCGGGTGTCGGAGTCCAGAAATTTTCGATCGGATTCGGGCCCGAGCTTTTCTCATTCCAGGGAAAGCGAACCCGTTATTCTCTTTCACTTATTCCAATCGGCGGCTTTGTTAAACCTCAGGGAGAGACGGAAGAAGATGTTAAAACTCGAGGAAAAGGTGAAGTAGAAGGAGATTATTTAAGCGCGATCGTTTGGCGGAGGATTTTTATCGTTGTCTCGGGTGTCGCGATGAATTATTTATTCGCTTATCTGATTTTTGTTATGGTTCTTTGTATGGGGAGGTCGATTACCTCGGCAAAAATCGGAAAAATGATCGATGGATATCCTGCGCAAAAAAGCGGATTAATGCTCGGCGATGTGGTGACCCGGTTGAACGGCAAATCCGTGAAGGACTGGCAGGATTTGACTTTTCAGCTTTCGAAAATTAATACCAAGCAAATCGAATTTTCCGTGCGCCGCAGCGAAGAAATCAAAACCATTATGGTTGAACCCATTTACGAACAGGCGCCGGATATGTTCGGAACGAAGAAGCAGATGCCGCGTGTCGGGATTCTGCCGTCTTCGGAAAGTGTTGCGATTGAGAAATTAAAATTTCCACAGGCAACGATTGAAGCGGCAAGAATAACGGCGAATTTGGCAGGGCTGACTTATGAAGCGCTCTTTCGGCTATTTACGGGGCGAATGTCGATCAAATCCCTGAGCGGCCCGATTGTCATTGTCAAAATGGCCGGCGATGTGGTGAAGCTGGGAGTAGATGCGGTTTTGCAATTTACCGCGCTTCTGAGTATTTCGCTTGCGGTCATTAATTTGCTGCCGATCCCGGCGCTTGACGGAGGGCACTTGGTTTTTCTTCTGATCGAATGGATTTTCCGTCGACCGGTCAGCATTCCGGTCCAGGAACGGATTACGACCTACGGGTTTTATCTGTTGATGGTGCTCATGGTGGTAGTTTTTTATAATGATCTGATCAATGTCGGGGTGGTAGAGAAGCTTAAACACTTATTCATGATGCTGAAACCGTCATAAGGGTATGTGATGTCATTCCCGCGAAAGCGGGAATCCATTAATTGTAGATTCCCGATAAAAGCATTCGGGAATGACATTTTTTGATAAAAATTTTTATATGGAGAGAAAAAAATGCGTTGGGGAACCATTTTAATACCGACTTTACGCGAAATTCCCAAGGAAGCTGAAGCGAAAAGTCATCAATTATTATTGAAAGCGGGCTATATTCGAAAGCTTTCTTCCGGCGTTTACAGCTATTTGCCGCTTGGTTTTCGGGTCCTTCAAAATATTTGCCGGATCATCCGCGAGGAAATGAACAGTGCGGGTGCGGTTGAACTTCTGTTGCCGGCGCTTCAGCCGGCGGAGATTTGGAAACAAACCGGCCGTTACGATGCCCTGGGCGAGGACAAAATTTCATTCAAGAACCGGACGGGGACGGAATATGTATTAGGCCCTACGCACGAGGAAGTGATTACGGAACTTGCCGGCGCCTATCTTCAAACGCAACATGCGCTGCCGAAGACGCTTTATCAAATTCAGACCAAATTCCGAGACGAGCTTCGGCCGCGATTCGGGATTATCCGGACGAAAGAATTTATCATGAAAGATGCGTATAGTTTTGACGCGGATGAAGAAGGCCTTAAAAAAAGTTATCAGAACATGTATCACGCGTATCAAAAAATATTGACGCGGCTCGGGCTTTCTTTCGATATTGTTACGGCTGATCCTGGAATTATGGGCGGAAAAGTTTCTCATGAGTTTATGGTCCGTTCAGAATATGGCGAAGATCATTTAGCGGTTTGCGAAACGTGCAAGATGGTGACGAGCCGTGATATTGCGGCAAGAAAATTATCCAAACAGACAACGCCGCCCACGAGTTCGAAAATTGAAATTTTTGACACGCCAAATCTGAAAACAATTCATGATATTTCAACACATTTTCATATAGCGCCGCGGAAATTGATGAAAACCATTATTTATATGATGAATGACCGTGATCCGGTGGCTGCTTGTGTCCGGGGGGATCATGAAGTGCATGAAGGGAAACTCAGGAATTTGCTGGGCGCGAAACAGCTGTGTCTTGCGAACGCAAAAGAAATTGAAAAAGTAACAGGGGCTCCGCTTGGTTTTGCTTCTCCGGTCGGCCTTAGGGATGTCAAGATTATCATTGATGCCGATCTGTTGCTCGATCAGGATTTTGTGACGGGTGCCAATCAAAAAGATAAACATATGAAGCATGTGAATGTCGGGCGCGATTTTAATTACAGCCAGTCCGGAGATATCCGGTTCGTTCAGGAAGGGGATTTGTGCGCGCAATGCGGAAATAAACTTTTGCTCATTACGGCGATGGAAGTCGGGCACGTCTTTCAGCTCGGGACGCGGTATACGGAATGTTTGAATGTTAAATACAAAGACAGTTCGGGCGCGGAAAAACTTGTGATTATGGGATGCTATGGCTTGGGAGTGAATCGAATCATGGCGGCGATTGTTGAACAGCACAATGACTCAAAGGGAATGAAATGGCCCGTTGCTGTCGCGCCATTTCAAGTAGAACTGCTTACAGTCAATCACAGCCATGACGGTACACGCGAAGCCGCTGATCAGCTTTATTCAAAACTCATCGAAGCCGGAATTGACTGTCTCTATGATGACCGTGAGGAAAGAGCCGGTGTGAAGTTTAATGACGCAGACTTGGTTGGAGCGCCTTTTCATGTGGTGGTAGGTGAAAGAAATTTGGTTAAAGGAGTAATAGAAATTAAGAAACGTGCTTCGCAAGAAAGCCTCGTCGTTCCAATCAGCGAAGTTTTGGGCAAGGTTCAGGAATTGCTTCGGGACTGATTGAGGCACGGTATTTTATTTGGTGTTCTGAAGTTGACTATTGCCCCTCACCCTAACCCTCTCCCCGAGGGAGAGGGCGGGGGTGAGGGTGGATTTGTTAATTTCTTCAAAGCGGTAATCAGACACGTTGTTCCATAAACAACAATTCGTATTTGTTTAGCGTTTTGAAGTTATTATCTGTAAAGGTTTTAATGCTTTGTCATTCCCGCGAAAGAGGGAATCCAGCAACTATGGGTGCCCGCTTCCCTGGAAATATAGGGCCGGCCCTCGCTTTACTGAGGGAAAGCATGCGGGCATGACACGAACTGGCGTGTTCACCACTTCAAAACGCTAAATAGATACGACAATTCCACACGCGGAAGCCTTGTAATTCTTATCTGTTGAGGATATAGTTATAATAGTTTTATCTATTGTAAATAGATAAAACTATTCACAATAGATTTTTTGATTTTTCCCTTCGGTGTGATTTGTAAAAGAAATATGGAGATATTATGATTCTTGCGGAGGAATTGAATGGCTAAAAAAATCCAATCTAAAACACCTCATCCGGCTCGTGTGCATGCAACTTCTGTCATTAATCCCGGAGACGTCATTCGAAGAAGAAGGCTCGCTTTAGAATTAAGAGAAATTGATTTAGCCAAAGCGGCCGGAATTCAGCCGGGAACTTTGGATGCCATTGAGAAAGGCCGGGTCAAGAATCCTTCCGTTAGTTTCCTGTGTTCGATTGCGCAAGCCTTAGGGATTTCTGTTGCCAGCCTGTTTTCTGAAATTGAAGAAGGGCGTGACCACCGCATTTTTACCGGTAATCAAAAAGGCGTTCATGTCCTTGAATTTCCGAAAAACGGCGCCCGGATTATTTGTTATACACCGATTGAAGCGGGTTATTTTGTCGGCAAGGTGCTCCTCAGACCGGGAGCGAAAATTGAGCGGAAACTTTTGGCAACGAAAGGCCATTGTTTTGCGCAGTCTATTATCGGGAAGTTAATTCTTGAATTTGATAAAAAGGAGTATGTGGTAAAAGAAGGGGATTATGTGTGTTTCGAGGGGCAGTTTCCGTATTCGTTCAATAACTCGCAAATGAAAGAAACCTCATTTCTCTTGATAACCATCCCTTCATTTTTGGCGGCCGGAAGCCGATAATAAAATGTTAGTTTGGTTGACTTTAAGGTAATAGTTATTTATAATTTTTCAGTTTTTAAATGATTAAACCATCGATCCTATGCAGGAGCGATATTGTTGACGAAATGATGGTCTCTGTGAAAAAACTCATAGCATTGTTTGTGACTTTGTTTTTCGTCATTCAAATGACAAGCGTTTCTGCTCAAATGGTTCAACCTCGATTTTCAACTTCCGATGATGAGCGCAAAATAGAACAGCAGCGCGAACAGGCATTAATGCAGGCATTGGAAGCCGTCGATCCCAGACTCGCCGCACAGGAAAATAAGCAGGTGGTGGGTATCTCTCCCGATAAAGCGCAAATTAAGGCCGAAGTCAAACGATTCCAAAGCGAGCGGAAAACGCAGTTTAAGTACCTGACATGGACCCACATTAAACACATGATCAACGAAGACACCGTTCTTGCCCGGATGAAGTTTCTTGAAGAACGCGACAAAACCCTTGCCGAGGTGGTTGACAGGGCGATTCAAGTACACGTTCCCGCTAAAATCGCGAGTGAACGAATCAGCCTCGCCAAGTTCCGCATGGCGAAAGCCATCCGCGATTTTTTTCCGGAGCTCCGTATGGAAGGGGAAATGAAACACGGCCCATTGTCCGGTTTGGATTATGCATCCGATAGCTGGCGGATGAAATTAAAGCAGCCCATTTTTCGGGGCGGTGTCATTTGGAATACATTGATGCTCGAGCAGACGAATCTTGAAGTGGCAAAGCGTGAATACGATAAAGCAGTTTCGGATTTGATTTCGGATGTGTCACAGGCATATTTTGAATACGAAAGAGCGCTCAACGTTAAATATGACCGTGTGAAACTTTTCGAACTGGCCAAAGGACAAAAGAATATTTCCGACAAGAAGTATGAAGCTAAACTCACCTCGGAAATTGAGAAGCTGAATACTGATTCTCTTTATAGCCAGGGGCAGTATGACTTGGAAACAGCGAACCAAGAGATTGAAATCGCCCGGCTGGAATTACAGAAGTTCTTAGATCTTTCCATGTCGGATCCGATCGAAGTAAAAACGTTATATGATATTAATGCCTTGGATGTAAACGAGTTCAAGAAGGAAAAAGAAAAAGCCAATCTTTCAAAACCGGATGATTTCCAGAAAAGTTTGGATACGTTCGTGGATTTGGCGTATGAACATCGCCCTGATTTACAGGTTCAGGCCGCAAAATTGAAAGCCACCCATTATGCCTATCGCGTCACTCTCGGCAAAAAATTGCCGCAAGCCGATTTGATTGTTGAATATGGAAAATTAGGGGAGGCATACAGGAGTGAAGATAAAAAGCATATAAAGAATCCCGAAGCCAGGATTGGGATAGAAGTGACATGGCCGCTTGAGGGAAATACATTTAAATATACCTTCGATAATGACGAGCGTGCACCATCTGTGAGCCAGTTCCAACAGAGCAATTACACGCATATTATTAGCAATTCATTCTCAGTCGGAATATTGGATGATTTGGAATCGTTTAGCAATTTAAAGGAAGCTCAAATTAATTCACTCGAACAGGTGGTAGAACTTGAGAAAGCGGAAAGAGAAGCGCTGCGCGATGTGAAGGAAGCCTTTTTTAATTTTAATAAGTCACTCATTCAGGTTGAGTCATCTTATAAGAGGATGGATTACCGGGAACGCCTTGCCCAAGTATCGAAGCATCGGCTTGAAAACAATGAGATTCAAATATCAGAATATCTGCAGGCGGAAATGAGTTTTAAGGAGGAGCGAGGGTTGGTTTATAAGGCCCTTTCTGAATTCTTCCTGTCTAAGGCTAAATTAAACAAGGCCATTGGCTTAAGAGATTACATACCAATATCTTCATTATAAGCAGATAATCAATTCAACATTAAAAAAACATTTATAAAGTTTGCAATTATAGTTTTCGTAGGTCATAATTTATTTATAAGCAGTACCAAAGCTGAAAAAAACAGTCGGACGAAGGTCGTTATGGATCCAAACGAGATGAAAAAAGAGCCGGTAACGCCATTAAGTGGAATAAAACCTCCGGATAAAATCGGCATCAAATTATCTAAAAAACAAAAACCAGGGCATTCACATGGCCACCTTCGGTGGCTGATCATTATTGTTGTCATTATCGTAGGCCTTGTAGTGATCCGGCAGGCATTTTTTCCAAAAGGGAAAGCAGTCAAAGAAGATGCGGTTGCGGTGGGGGCAAAGGAAGAGCGTATTGCGATTACGGCGTACAAAGTTGGCAGGTTTAATTTTGAAGATTCTTTGAATGCTCTCGGAACGATTAAAGGGTCTGTTGAATTCAAATTAAGTTTTGAAATTCCCGGAGTGGTGAGCGCGATTAATTATCGCGAAGGAGAGAAATATGAGGAAGGAGCTCTGTTGGTGTCTTTGCGCCAGGATGATATTTTGCTGCGCCTTCAACGTTCCCAAGCGCAATTTCAGAAAGCCGGAGCCGCTTTGAAAATCGCGCAAGACAAGACGAGAGAGCATGAAATTTTATTTAAACTGGGTGCGATTCCTCAATCGACTCTCGATAAAGTGAAATATGAAATGGATCAGGCAAAATACGAGGCGGAATCCAATTCGTTAGAAGTGAAAGCCAACGAAGCGATGCTGGAAAAATCCAATCTGTATGCGCCCAGTACGGGCACGATCGGACAATTGAATATTGAAGAGGGTGAAACGGTTACGCCCAATACCTTGATAGGTTCTCATGTGTCGACGGAGCGTGTATTGGCCCAGTTTGGCGTGACGGAGCGCGACATTAACAAAATATCGTTAGGGCAAAAAGCGAAGGTGTTTGTCGATTCCTATCCCGACAAGGTGTTTGAAGGTATTGTCGAAAATGTTGCGCCGGTGATCGTGGGAACTTCCCGTACGGCTGATGTGAAAGTCCGGATCGAAAATCCCGAAAACTTGCTGCTTCCCGGTATGTTCGCGCGTATTAAAATTCTCCTTTATCAAAAGAAAAATACCCTTGTGGTTCCCAATGATGCTTTGCAAGGAAAAGAAAACGAGCAGTCTGTTTTTATCATAGATGACAAAGAAAAAGTAGCGCACAAAGCGCCCGTGGTGGTGGGGTATACGCAAGCGGCTTATTCGCAGATTGATTCAGGCCTTCAAGAAGGTGATATCATCGCTGTGTCAGGGTTTGAGCGGCTGGAGGAGGGTTCGAAGGTCAAGATTATTGAAGTTCAAGAGGCGGAGCTCTAATGTATGATAGTTTTCCCCTCCCACCCATTTGTTACCGCAGAATAAAACAATTTTCTCTATCCTCACGGTATTTCGTAGAAGCGATGCATCTATTTAGTATTCTGGAGTTGACTATCGCCCCTCACCCTAACCCTCTCCCTCAGGGAGAGGGTTAGGGTGAGGGGAATTTGTTAGTAACTTCAAAACGCTAAATAATAAAGTTTGGAGTGACATGAAATGAATATCCCGCAATTTTCAATCGACCGCAGGGTGACGACCATCATGCTGATGGCGGCGATTGTATTTATGGGAATTATTGCTCTTACGTCCCTGCCACAGGAACTTTTTCCCAAAATTTCATTTCCGCAAATCACGGTCGTGAGCAATTATGTGAACGCGGCACCGGAAGAAATTGAGACTCTGATTACACGGCCGCTCGAAGAGGCGATCAGTTCTACGAGCGGTCTACGGCGCTTAGAATCGATGTCGCAAGAAGGAGTGAGCACGATTTTTGCGACGTTTGGATGGAACGAAAATGTGGATTTCGCCGCGCTCGCTGTCCGCGAAAAAATTGATCTTGTCAAAGAACGTCTGCCAAAAGAAGCGGAAGACCCGATTGTTTTGAAGTTTGATCCGCTCGCGAAGCCTGTGATGATGTTGTCGATTACCGGGAAAGCCGCGCCTTCCGAATTGAAACAAATGGCCGATCAAATTTTAAAAGAAAACTTGGAGAAGGTGGAAGGGGTCGCTTCTGTCCGCGTGTCGGGCGGTTTGGACCGGGAAATTCAAGTTGAATTGGATCAGGGCGGGCTGCGAAATGCGGAAGTGTCTATCTTGGAAGTGATTGATGCCATTGATAATGCCAATGTTTCCTATCCGGCAGGCGGGATTAAGAAAGGTCTTTATGAGTTTTTGATTCGAACGGTCGGAGAGTTTCGTTCGGTTCGAGAGATTGCATATACGGTCATCACAACCGATGTTCAAAAGAAACTTCAGCGGCAGACGGATACCTTTATGGAAAAAGGCGATGAAGGAATCCGGTCAACCATTGATTCCTTGCGAGAGGAACGGTCTAAAAACTCCGGTGATAGACGCCTTGTGATGGTCGGCGATATTGCAGAAATCGTAGATGGCTTTCATGAAAAAACAACCATTTCACGCTATAACGGTAAAGAGAATATTTCATTGACGATTCAGAAACAAGGGTCCGCCAACACCGTTCAAGTGGTGGATCGGGTCAAAGAGGAACTCGAATTCCTGCAAGACGATTTAGATTCGCGCGGGATTACCGTTGAAATGGTCTATGACCAATCAAAATTCATTAAACAGGCGATTGCGAACGTGCGCGATTCCTCTATTCAAGGAGGAATTCTTGCTGCCATTGTTTTATTTCTTTTCTTTTGGGACTGGACGTGCGCGCTTATTGTTGCTGTTTCGATTCCGATTTCGGTGGTCGGAACCTTTTTCTTTTTTCAGCTCCAGGGCATTACCCTTAACATGATGTCTCTTTTCGGATTGGCTCTCGGCGGAAGTTCTGTCATTGATAACGGAATTTGCGTCATTGAAAATATTTTCCGTTTACGAGAGCAGGGAAAGGATGCCCGCGAAGCAGCCGTTGAAGGGGCGAGCGACCTTTTTTGGCCCATTTTTACAGGTTCAGCGACGACCATTGCTGTTTTCTTTCCGATGATTTTATTCGTTCCGGGGGTGGCTGGTCAACTTTTTCAGGACTTATCATGGGCCGTTATTTATACGACGGTGATTGCGTTTGTGGTCTCGATGACGCTCGTTCCGATGCTTTCCGTGTTTATTGCGCCGCCCAAGCCTTCAGCGCTCAAAATGCCGGTCAAAATCGACAAAAATAAAATCAAAAATTATATTTTAAACCTTGATCGTAAGAAACAAAACCGTTTATTCCGTGGAATCGTCGGGATTGGAATCGGTTTCTTCATTGTAGCGCTTTTGATTTTACGCGGATTGGACACCGAAATTGTTCCAAGGGTTGACCAGGGGCAATTTATGGTGAAGGTGAACCTGCCGGTCGGAAGCCGGATCGAAACAACGGATGAAGTGGCAAAGATTATTGAGCAGGAAGTCAATCGAATTCCTGAGGTGGAAAATATTCAAGTCACAATCGGATCTGCCCAATCTTCAAAGATTGGGGATGTGAATGTTTCGAGTTTACGGTCTCATCAAGCGCTTATTATGATCAAGCTCAAGAAAGAGCGGAGGCGGCCCTCATCTGCCGTTGTTGCTGAACTCCGGAAGCTTGTTGACGCCCATCGAATCGAAAAAGCAGAAATTGAATATGTATTGCAGGAAAGCGATTTCGAATTTGCCGCAGGCGGCGGAAAACCCGTGATGATTGAAGTGAAAGGTTATGATTTGGGGAAATTAACCACCCTTTCACATCGGGTCGAAAAAATGCTCAGAGAGATTCCCGGAACGGCGGACGTTCTGAGTGATTTAGGAGCTCCTTCGCCTGAAACCAAAGTAGAAATTGACCGCAAGCGAGCAGCTCTTTATGCGATTTCCGCGCGCGATGTTGCGCTAACTTCGAAAGCGGCGATTGAAGGGACTGTTGCTACGGAGTATAAAGAAGGCGGTCGCGAAATCGATGTCCGCGTTCGTTTACGGTTAAACGACAGGCAGGATGTGTCAAAACTCGGAGACATGCTGGTTCGGAGCCATTCGCTTGAAGTTCCGGTTATGCTGAAAGAAATCGGAACGATCACGCAGGGTTTTGGCCCGAGCGAAATCCGGCGGAAAGACCAAATGAGGACGATTACTATTAGCGCAGCGGTTGAAAAGGGTTTTAAGGAAAAAGATGTTTTATTACAAGCGCAAAAGGCTATTGATGAGCTTGAATTAACGCAAGAATATACGGTTGAATTGGTGGGAAAAGCGCGGGAAATCAAAGAATCATTCCAGCGGGTAAATTTTGCGACCACCCTTGCAATTATCCTGAATTATATGCTGATGGCAGCTCAATTCGAGTCTTTCCTTCATCCGTTTATCATTATTTTAACGGTTCCGTTTTCTCTCTTCGGCGTGGCGATGGCGCTTTGGATGTCCGGCACGACGATTAACATCATCGCGCTTCTCGGCGTTCTGATTTTGGTCGGAACGGGAACAAACAGCGCCATTGTTTTGATTGATTTTATTAATCAATCTCGCCGAGAAGGAAGTGAATTAGTGAGCGCTTGTGTGGACGCGTCGTTCATCCGATTCCGTGCCATTACGATGAGTATGTTAACTGCCGTTGTGGGATTGATTCCCTTGGCCCTCGGAATCGGTGAAGGGTCTGAACTTCAGGCGCCTCTCGCTGTGACGATGATCGGCGGATATGCGTGGGGCACAGTGTGCACCCTGACCGTTATTCCTTCACTTTACATTTTATTGACACGCGCAATCGACAGGCTATTTTATTTTGAAGAACAACAGGAGCTGGAGCAAATATAGCGCGTAATGAGCCAATGTTTTCAAAAAAATTAAAGTGTCTATTTAGCGCTTTGAAGTGATTATCTGTTAAGGATTGCCCACTTTTCTGTCATTCCCGCGAAAGCGGGAATCCAGAAACTATGGATGCCCGCTTAAAACATGCGGGCATGACACGAGTGGCCGTGTCCGCCACTTCAAAACGCTAAACAAATACAAAATTTAAACGTAAGTAGGTCCGGAAGATGGGATTACCCACAGTCGCATCAAAGAAACCGGTTTTGACGGCAGTTATTTTCGCCTGCTTGCTGATGCTTGGATGTATTTCCTTGTATCTCCTTCCCATAGAATTATATCAAGGCTCCGGCCGCGGAATTATTTCCGTCATTATTCGTGCCCGCGGTGGTTTGCCGCCGCTTGAAATGGAACGAATGATTACGCGGCTTGTGGAGGAGTCTGTTTCGACGGTTTCCCACCTGAAAACCATGTATTCAAATTCCCGCGAAAGCGAAAGCAGGGTGACGCTTGAGTTTGAGGTCGGGACGGATATGAAATTTGCGGCGCTTGAAGTTCGCGAGAAATTTTCCCGCGTTAAAGGTCTCCTTCCTTCGGAAATTGAAAAACCGGTGATTGCCAATTATCAAGATTCTGATTCAGCCGTTTTAATTGTCGCGATCGTTTCTGAGACCATGTCGCCGGAGGATATCCGTTCGATGATAGATCAGGAACTTAAACCTGTTCTTGATCGTGTCAACGGGGTTGCAAGTGTTGAGGTCTATGGAGGGCGGGAAAGGAAAATTCTGGTCGAACTGGATCGTGACAAAATGTTTGCCTACAATATTTCAATCGAACGGGTGATGGATGTGATAGGGGCAAGCAACGTTGCGTTGCTCGCCGGAAGTTACGAGCGCGGCGGATATGATTTTGCGATTCGAACGATGGGCATGTTTACGAGCATTGATGAAATAGGTTCGATTGGTGTGAAGGCGACGAGGCAAGGTTCGATTATTCCCCTGAGTGAAATTGCTACGATTAAAGATGCATATCTGGAGCCGGAGGATTATGCGCGATTAAATTTGAGTCCCAATGTTTCTGTCTATGTCAAAAAAGTATCCACGGCGAATACCATCCAAATCAGCGATGCAGTGCAAAAAACAATTCAGGGTTTTATGATGGATCGGAAGGAGGATCTTCACCCGATCATTATTTCCGATAAAGCCAAATTGATTAAACGGGCCATTAATGATGTTCGTGATTCGCTCCTGATTGCCATTATTCTTGTTTTCGCAATCATTTATGTTAGCTTGCGGCGTACCTTAATTTCCCTGATTGTAACTTCTACGATTCCGGTTTCTATTGTTGCGACTTTCTTTTTTATGGATCGCCTGGGATTCAGCATCAATGTGATGACGTTGAGCGGACTTACGCTCTCGATCGGAATTATGGTCGATAGCGCTGTCGTAGTAGTTGAGAATATTGTGAGGAAGCAAGAAGATGGAATTGCCCGTGAAGAAGCGATCGTGAACGGTGCCGAGGAAATGTTTGTCCCGCTTTTGGCGTCACTTTTCTGTAGCCTTTGTGTTTTTGTTCCCATTGTGATTGTCGATCAACAGATTCGCTTAACTTATGCGGGATTTATTTTTACGGTTTGTTCCGCATTAATCATAGCGTTGTTGAGTGCCGTGATGTTAGTTCCGTTGCTTCTCTTGAAAACAAATGCACTTGATGCGAAATCCGGTCTTCTCGGGACGTTTTCAAGTTATTACCAACAAACACTGAATGCAATGAGAAAAGTGAAGTTTATCAATTTTATGATAGGGCAACGAAAAGAAAAAAAGCGCAGTGCGCAGCAAAAATATTCGAATCTGCTGTCGAAAAGTTTTAAAATCAGATATCCCGTGTTGATTGCGACAGTGCTTTTGCTAGTGTTCTCTCTTTGGCGCCTTTTAATCCTCCCGATGGATTTGCCGTCTCAGTTAGAAGAAAATGAGTTTCAATTGGTTGTGTTTCCTTTGGCCGGTGCTAAGCTGGAAGCGAATGATGAGGCGGCTCGCAAGCTCGAGGAACTTTTGCATGAATATCCCGATGTTGAGCTCATTTCCACAACCGTTCAAAAGGATGATTTGCGCCTCTTCGTCCGTTTAGTTCCGCGGGCAAAACGGAAAGTTGCCAAAGAAGTAATTATGGATGAGGTGAAGAAAAAAGGCGAAGAGATGATCAAACAGATTCACGATGAATATTCGCTGATCGTAGATCAGGGCGCATCAAGCGAGGAGTCGAAAAAAATGATCGTGAATATTTTCGGGCTCGAAAACGACACGCTTGAAAAGCTTGCGCATGAAGCGGCGCAAAAAATGTCTTCGATTAAAGGACTTACGAATTTAGTCATGACGGATTTACGGAAGCGCCCCGAATACAGCGTTGTGATTGATAAGGCGAAAGCCGCGTTTTATGGACTGACGGTCCGGGAGGTGGCGGATTCTATTCATGCGCAGGTCCGGGGCATGCGTCCGACGAAATATCATGAACTCAAAAAAGGGATCGAAATCGAAACGATTACACGGCTCCAGCCGATTTACAGGCAGAAAATTGAGGACTTGAATAATATTTATATTGTTTCGCCGAAAGACGGGACGCAAGTGAGAATTTCGCAAATCGCCGGATTGGTTCCGTCACGCGGCCCCCAGACCATCGATCGAAAAGATAAATACCGGTATGTTTATGTGAAGGGTGATGTGACGCGTCCGCTGGAAGCGATTGCGAAGGAATTAAAAGAAACCCTGAAGGGGATCAAATTTCCGAAAGATTATTTTTGGCGATTTGGCGGAGCTTACGAAGACTTGATGAAAGGAAAATCGAAACTTGCACTTGGCGTCCTGATGTCAATCGTTTTGGTGTATATGGTGCTGGCTTCACTTTATCAATCCTATACCCAACCGATGATGATTATGATGGCAATTCCCTTGGGCGTTATCGGTGTGTGGGCCATTTTAGCATTTTCACGAAAATATTTGAGTGAGCAAGTTTTCATCGGGATGGTGATATTAGTCGGCTATGTTGTTAATAGTTCCATCATTTTAATTGACCGGATCAATCATTTGAAAAAAGATATTCCGGACGTGCGAGAGCGGCTCGTGAAAGCAGCCCGGGATCGCTTCCGGCCGATTCTGATTACGTCTTTATCGACCATTATCGGTTTTATGCCGATGGCGTTTTCGCAAAGTGAATCAAGTGAACTTTGGGCGCCTTTGGCATTAACTATGATTGGCGGAATTATTTCATCCACATTCCTGACATTGTTTATTGTACCTAATTTTTACCTGTATTTTGAAGATCTCAAAAATCTGCTCAAAAAGAAAGTCCATTTGTAGAGAACATTTTCTATAACCCACTCTAAACAAACGGGTTATGGGGCTAAAAAAACAAGTAAAATTTTTGACAAGATAGTTTATGCTGTGTATACTTACTTAGGGGATAAAAAAAGGTTATACAGATAATATTATGCGCTTAATTATCTTTTTCAATATATTAATGCAATAGTATTCATTTTTATTTCTTATGTTTAATTAAAGAATGTAGTAAAAAGGGGGGTGCTCGAGTTTACCATGCAGATGTGGCAAGGTAAGAAGTGCCGACCAATTCTCAGAATAATATCCGCCATCGTTGTCTTTACATTTACTGTGACAACAGTCGCATGGGCTGATGGCCAGGGTGGCATTATTGGGACGCTCACCCGAAAAACCTCACAAGAATCTTCCCCGATTATCCCCGGCGAAAAAGAAGCACTGACCAATCTTAAGCAATTATTCATTCCATTTGAAATCGGTGAAATCAAATCATCCTACCAGGGTCTTCAAAAACGGTTAGTGATTCACATTCAAGACGCGCACGTCAACGAAGAAGCGCAGCGCAACATCGGGCGCATCATTGAATTCCTCGAATATAAAACCGGCGCGAAACTTATTTCGGTTGAAGGCGCGAGCGGTGATTTGAATACGGCGATTTTTGCGGCATTTCCCGATGAGAAAGCGCGGCAAGCCGTCGCCGATTATTATTTGAAGGAAGGAAAATTGACGGGGCCGGAGCATCTCGCCATTACTAAAAAGGCCGAACTGAAACTTTTTGGTGCGGAAGATAAAGAGCTTTACGAGGAAAACCGGAAAGCCTTTTTGGATGCCCTGAAGTTCAAAGACAAAGACCAAGATAATGTCGAGGAAATCCGTCACCGGCTCGATCAAGTTTCGCGATTTGTATTTTCCGATACCCTGCGGAAGCTGCGCGGCGAACATGCGGGATATCAAAAGCAAAAAAGTTACGTCGGGCATTATGTGAATTATTTGGTACAGCTTGCTGATGAGCTGAAAGTATCGCGCTATCGATACCGCCAGATCGATTCATTCCTCCGGTTAAATGAGCTCGAACGGAAAATTGATTTTGAAAAGGCAGAGAAAGAAATCGACGTCTTGATTGATGACCTCAAAAAAATCCTGAATCGCGAAGAACTTTCCAAGTTTGTGACCAACACCATTCAATTCCGTCTCGAAAAAATAAGCCGAAAGGAATATTACGGTTACCTCAAAGACAAGATGTCGACTTATCCCGAGCAGGAAAAGAAATACGAGAATGTTTTGAATTACTTAACTTACATGTCTCATTACGATTCGATCGGAATCGAGTTGTTCCAGGAAATTGATACGCTCGAGGAAGATTTAAAAAATAAACTTTTCCGAAATGACTCAGAAGTGACGCTTGACCGCTTGTACAGGTTCGTGGATATCCTCGAACATTTGTTTGATTTTTCTCTCACCAAAGAAGATGCGGATTATTTTTATTCCTACCGCGATGAAATTAATGTCGAAAATTTCAGAACCTTCATCGAGGATGAAGCGCGGAAGGCAAAACAGACGTTGATGCTTCCGAAAGAAGTTGATTTAATTAATCAGGACATTCCGAAAATAGAAAAATTCTACCAAGCAGCTTTAAAACGCGACCATGAATTAATCGACCGGGCGTACCGGAAAATGGTGGATTCGAATGGTCAAGTATCGATTATTGTAACCGGCGGATTTCACACGCCCGGGATCGAACGGTATCTGAAAGAAAAAGATACGTCGTATCTTGTCATTGCTCCGAGAATTACGAAAACAATTGACGAGCGAAAAGAATCAAAGCTTTACGAAGCCGCGATGAAGAATGAGCCGACGCGCCTTGAAAAAATGCTTGCGGAAGTTTATATGCCCCCGAAGTCAACAACTCTAAACGATCCGAGATACCAGTTGGGACAACCGAAGGTAACGGCAATGACAATATCAGATTTTGTACGCAGTGGTTATCCTGACAAGAATTGGGCCGCATCGAAAGTGACACTGGATCGAGTAATACCGATGTTTTTGGAAATGGCAAGGCGTTATCAAACATTGGGTGGTTTGAATTCGGCTGATGTTGATGATGGGTGGGGAGGATTTTTGGATGTCGGTTTTGAGGCATTAGGCGAAAGGACAAATCAAAAATACGATAGGAATTTACAGACTGAAAAAATTGCTGAAAGAAGTGAGATGAGAAAGACCGCCGCGAATGGTTTGGTGATTGAACTGGTGCCGACGGTTTTAAACGGTAAGGAAATCCGGCCGAGAAGTGAAATGAGGCAAAAAGGTGCAGAGTTAGGAGATACAATGGCATTGCCGGGTATGAATGTGGAGTTTTATCGCGCGACGTCATGGCAGCGCCCCCCTCGCCAGAACCTCCGTTACTTGAGTGAGGAACAAAAAGAAAACGCCCGCGCCGAAGTCCGGGCAGTTGCCGTTGCACATGCGGCGGTAGTTGAACCTGCACAAAAGCCTGTGACCGGGCCGACAGGCGATGATCGAACCCAACGATTAAGCAGGATGTTTCGGTTTTTGGGGGTTCAGCGGGAATGGGGAAAGTTGAATCTTCAAGAGCAGGCGGCGGTGATTGACTTTGTGATCGGGACTATGAGTCTAACAAAGCGGCCATTTTTCAAGTCGTGGAAAGAAATCCAGGGAAACTCAGAAGCCATGCAAATGCCTTGGGTTCGCGATTTTTTTCGGTTACAACAACCCCCAACTTATAACTTGAATGCTTTCCGCTATATTCTGGTTCATTTTCACCCTTCCATGGGCGATGGATTTCAGGACCCGAGTGTCATTGAGCAAAGCGAAGATTTGCGGGAACTATGGGCCATTTGGAATCAAGCGGAAAATAAATTTGCGATTACGAATGTAAAAGGAAACAGCCCCTATCGAATGTTGCTCGGTGATATCGCAGAGAAAATCGATCAAGCTTTAGAAATGAAAGAACCAGACCAGCGCATGACGGCACTGAGCGGAATTAAGGAAATGATTTTGAGGGTTTTGAGAATTCTGGCACAGTTGCGCGGAAAAACACCGTTCTTACATCAAGTTGAAAGTGATTTGCAGGAATACGTTTTAGAAATTTCGAAAATTTCATCATCCGGCGAAGCACCGGAGGCGGCGCTGAACGAAGCGCGTGCTCATTATGAAGAAATGGTTTTTACTAATAAGGCGGAAGATCCGGCTCTGTATGACGTGCTTGAAAGCATCCGGCAGAATATTTACGATCAGAATACGGCGCGGAAAATTTATGCTTTGTTAGACCCCGAGAATTTGAAGGAAGTAGCATACGATCTGCGTCTTGGACGGCTTGCCAAAAAAGGCCAGAAGTTAAACCCGCGTCGGGCACTCAAGCAAGTACGCCAGCGTGAAGTGCTCAAAATGATCAATCAGCGGGGCGGGCTTTCCTTTGCTTCGCTAACGGAACTCATGCGAAAACGGAAAGAGGAACTTCAAGAGGCATCTTCCACGCCTGATCAATTTAATTTTGCGGTGAGCGATTCAACCATCCGGAGGGATTTGAAGGAACTTGAAGCGATCGGGATCAAGCGGATTTCGCGGGATGTGCCCGTGAAATCCGGCGGAACGGTGAAACGAGTTTACTATTATGATTCGAAAGGTGATTTTGCGATTGGATTAGCGGAAACGATAACCGAACCTGCGGCTTTCAACCAAACCATTGTTGAGAAAGCCCAATTCGAAGCAAGTCAGCTGAAATTCAGGGAAGAGTTTGCGAAGGGTGAATTGACCACTTTGACGGCAGCTGATCTTGCCCGGCTTGCCGGTTTCAATCCTAAAATAACGCCACCGTCTCAACCGACGCAAGCAGCCACTGTTCGGCCTCGTACGCCGATATCTCCGGCTCAACTTGCCGGTTCGCCGGAAACGTGGGCCGCCAAGCGAGCGGCGCAAGTGAGAATGCGTTCCGAAGTCCGGGAAACGATTTCAGAGGAAATTATGCCGGGCAAAGGAATACAAAAAGTTGTTCCGACGGCAGGAAAAGAAACGGCAAGAGACCGTTTAATAAAATTCCGCCGTGATTTGCACAATAAGCGCGAACGGTTAATAGAAAATATTCTGGATTCGCTTCTGCCTGACGGCGTTTCACTGCGGAAACACGGTTTCACGATTAAAGAAGTTTATGCGGTATTAAGTTTTGCGAATGAAGTGATGGTTGATTTTCTTGTGTTAGGGAAACTCGATCAAGCCAAAGTTGAGAAAATGGGGCGCCCCCAATACAAAGTGATTCAAAAATTGCTCAAAGGAATTATCACAAATGAGGAACGCGGCACTTATTATGATATTTCTGATAGAGCGCGCGCAAGTGTGACCCGCGTTGGTTTATCCACGGTCCGTAGCTACTTAAACTCACGCACACATACTGATGTTGATGCGGTTTTGACCGATCAAGACAAGGCAGCCGGAAAAATCTATAAAAGAGTAAGAGAAAAAACTGTTGTCAGTGGAAAACCTGCAATTCGTGATGTCTATTACGATGCGACGATTCCTGAATCTCCGACACGAGCTATTGGGCAGGTGCCCGCGCAACCGCCGACAAGAGCCGCCGCGGTTTCTGTTCGCGAGGGGGCCAAAGCGCCGGGTGTTCCGGAAATTCAAACGCCTGTCGTACCGCCCGAAAAACCAGGAACGGGCATATTACAACCGAATCGCGGTCCGTCAAAAGCTGAACGATGGGGGCATTTGCTTTCGGTTATGGGGATCAGTGCGTTTTTATTCTTTTTCATCGCACCGGTTTTTACGTCGGTGCTGTCGACTATATTTCTTTTTTCACTGCTTCATCCGATGTTTGCGGTTGTCACCACGAATTTTTTCTTATTAATTTTGTCGATGGGATTGGCCGAAATGATTTTTTCTTTTGCAGAAGTAGCGATTCAAGCCATTCATCGCATCGCGGGGACATACGATGAGAGTGTCCGAACCGTGTTGGAAACCGGCAAATCGAGCGGCCAAAGGATCCCGCGTCCGTCGCCAGTATCCAGCCGGGAAGATATGGTCGCTTATCTCATCGAACACGGCGCTCAATTGGATGAATTGAATAAGATTGCAAACTCATTCGGGTTTGAAACCATCTTTGACGTGTCGAAGGAAAACATGTGGAAAATCGTTAGGGACGTTGAAAAGCAGAACGAGACGCTTGACATTGAACACCATCAAATGCTGCATCAGAAAAAGGCTGCATCACGCAAGTTGCAGTCGCATGTGATGGAGGCGCTGAAGCAGCGTCAGAAGATTGGTTTTGTCAGAGCAATCGGAACGGGGATCGGGAGTTGGGCGAAGACGCGATTTACATCGACAAAAGGATTTTTGGATGCGTTGATAGAGCTGGTTACACTACCGTATCACTTGATGGAAAGTTTCCTGTTGGTGAATTTCATTCCGAAAATGATGTGGAAATATGGTGTGCGGCAAAACCGCCTGACTGCCGACAAGATTTATCGGTTGGTGCGATATCGTTTTGAAACAGGAGACGCGCGGGCACTGACGGATGCCGGAATCATTCAAGCTTCGTTTGCCCGGCGGGTGTTTACGGACGGGAGTAGCATTGCGAAATATGTTGTTTGGGATGACCAAACCGTCAGCCGGGGAACCAAGGATTTTCTGAATAAGCGTATTTATATGGGGCTCGTTGGCGGGATCGGTGCGCTTCTATTGCCAGTATCATGGCAATTTTATGCAATTCCAATCACGTTCCTTGCATTTTTCACCTTGTATGGCTGGTTATCATCGGTGGTGACAGTGACCGGGCTTTATCTTCCGAAAGAAGTTGCTCAGATGCAAATGCGGATGGTAACGGCAGCATGGCAGGCGCAAGCGGATGGATTGGATTTGGAAAAAGAAGTAAGAGAAAAATTGATAGCATTGGGTCAGCATTTACAGGCTCCGGACTTTTTAGACCGTTATCAGGAATTCCAGTCATGGGTAGGGACCAAAGAAGGTTTGACGGCAGATCAACATGATGAGATCAACGCATTTTTAAAAGGGCAGCTGATTCCGTTGATTCAACATCAGCGTTTGAGATTATCTCATGAAGCTGAGTATCATGAATTAATGAAACTCCTGCTGACCGATAGCACGGGTCCGCCGGCCAAAATCGGAAAACTTCATCCGTGGTGGGTCCGGCTTCCATTCCTCGGAGGATTGTTAACGTGGCTTGCCACTCCCTATGCATTCAAATCCCTCCAAAAAGCAGCATTTTCCCGTCAAAGTATATTCTTCTGGCTAAAAATGTTTTTCTGGGCATCTCTTGGAATGAGTTTGATTCTGCCGCTCGAAATCAACGGCGTGTTGTGGTTGGGTGAAACGGTTGACCATGGAATCGATTTAGCTACCGGACATACCTTAGGCAGTATGACGGTGGATGAACAGGCAATCGTGGATGCGGCGAAAAACGATCAAGACATAACGCAAAAATCCGGAGCAATGATTAAAGCCGCATTGGCGGACGGCCGGATAACCCTTGAAGAGCAACAATTGATTCACGTGTTGGGATCCGAGCATGTGTTGGGGGATATTGAGACTCATATTATCCGAGGTGATTTGAATGGGGCAACACAGGTTCTCGACCGTTCGTTGACGGATGAAGCTTCAAAATTTACAGGCGTGCATACGGCTTTTGCAATGGTTGAAGTGGAAGCGCTGAGTATTGCGAGTGATATGGGGTTTGCCGCGAAACAAGCGATCGGCGTTGGCCACCAAAATCCGCTCGTGGAAATGGGGATTACCGGCATTGATCCGCAAATGAAAGTGATGCCGCGGGAAATGGAAACGGTCAATCAAGCGGTGCGTTTTAACAGACAAATGCAGGGTGTCTCGCAAGCCAGTATGTTGATCCGAGTCGTGCCGGACGATCCGGCAAAAGCAAAATTGCAGGAAGATCTTGAACGGGTTGTCAAAACTTCTTCCAAATCGGCTGACAACCGGTTAGTGGGTTATATGGAGATTTCCGCAAAAGCACAGGAAAAGCTGGTGAAAGCCATTCAAGAGCAAAAAGCCACTCCGGTTTTGCCGCCGTCTCCGGAAATTGGAAGAGAAAAAAATATTTTTCTTGTCAAGGATTGGCTAAAACAAGCCGGTGCGGGAATTTTTAGTAGAATGCAAGTGGCCGTACAAGCTTTAAATGGCGACAAGACGCGGACTCCGCCTGACGCAAAAGCAATGACTGCGAAGGTTTTAGTCACAGGACTGCAGGGTTTTCTCACGAGTGCAATTGCTTCGGTGATCATCGGGGGAATGCCGGGGCAAGCGACCCAACCCGAACCGGCGGTTCGAGCGACAGAGACGCCGGCGGTTCCTTTTTCTGCCGAAGAAGCAGAGAATTTGTTTGATCAGGAATTTCCCGGGTATGAAAATAGTCTTCAAAATGTCCAGGGGAAAATTACACCGGATCAGGTTAAACAAGAATTTTTAACGGCATTTCAAAAATTGCCGGAAAAGCAAAGAAACAGTGAGCAGGCTAAAGGCGTATTAACCAAAACGGTAGCTGATGTTTTAAATCGCATGACGCCCGCTCCGACCGAAAAGCCCGCAACACCTCCGACCGAAAAACCCGTGACCGCTTTTATTGTGAATTCAGCGAATGAACTCTTTGAAAAGACTTTTGGAGTTGATCCATCAGCCGTTCGCATAAAATTAGAAGGTTTTATGGTTGACCAGGTAGAAAAATTAGTCAGTGCCGAACTCGCTTATAGAGAACTTACGGAACGATTGAACGAGATGGGTTTTGCTGTGCGGCCTGCTGGATTTGAGCAAAAACTTAAAGATCTGATATTTAAACTCCGACAGGAGAAAAAGAACGGTCGAGTGACGGAACGAACGGAAGAAGAGTTTAGAAAATTATTTGAAAATTTTGGTTTGCTTCAGCCGGTACCGGATTTAAAGGAAGCCACGAAAATGACAACGATGGAACCGGAAACCTCTCAAGTGATGATTGGTGATTTGTTTGCGCCGAAGGTTGATGCAAACGGCCAAACCATTCATAGTGTCCTTGACTTAGTTGTCGAACGGTATCGGCCCGACGTTCCGGCTAAATATCAAAAAATCCTGGGCAGTCCAGAGGTGAAAGTAGAAAGAATTTCGCCTGTGGCAGGTGAAACCCCAGACATGGCTTTATCCGCGTCTGACGGCTATGTGTTCAAGGTGATTGACCCTGACGGGAAGGAAAGTTTTTATGATGCGGCATCCCTCCGGGAGAAATACAAAGGACAGAAATGGGATGCATTGCCCAAATTGTTTGTCGGTTTTGGCATTTTTATTAACGGAGAAAAATTTACATTTGGGAAAATAGGCGCATCGTTTTTTATCGGGATCAAAGGCGAACTAAAACCGGGCCGGGTGGAAGAGCAGTTTAAAACATTGAATGACATTCAAAAAGCCAGACTCGATTATGCGCAGCGAATTTATCAGGCGCGTGATGAAGCGGATGCGGCATTAAGAGATTATGTTTCTTTGGCGGAGCGGATCCGGAAATTTGACGGGGTAAACCTCGGAGAATGGAATCGGGAGCTGGGAAGTGCGGCCTATCAAATGCTACTCCACATCGATGACCAAGCGCCGAATAAGGTGGCAACGCTTTACAACGAGCAATTTAAACAATACCTGTTTTGGCACCGGGAGTTGCTGGGGATTGAACGCGTGCTGAAAGAAAAACTGGGACTTCCGAATAGCGCTAAAATCGTTTTGACTCCGGAATTTGAAAAATGGCTGCGGACTGAAGAAGCGCAGGTTCCGGCTGATATGGTGTGGAAAAATGGTTTCGCATTACGGCGTCTTGAAGTTGAACATGCGGCTATTGATTTGCAAAGCCAAGTCGATGAAAGCCGGCAAATCATTAGCAGTGTTCCTTATCAATTCATTGCCGGTTTGACGCTCCAAGAAACTGTCGGAGTCAATCTGCTGAGCCTGATCGGCAATCTTTTCCTGATCAAAGGCAATGACATGACAGATGAGGAAATTAATCATCCAAGAGTCGAGCATGAGCGGACACAGCTCAAGATGGTGGAAGACTACCGGCAAGAAGTGGAAAAATTAGTCAAAGATTCAAAAACACTTCAGGAGCAATTTCACCAGCAAAAGAAAGTGATGGGGCAAACCTATAAAAATTATCAGTTGGCGCTCCAAGACCAGCAGAAGGGAATCGAATCTATTGACAGGGTCCGTTTGGCGTCACTGATTTGGATTGATTCGGTCAGTCGTTTGGACAATATCCGCGTCCAGCTTCAGAAGAATGCGATTAGTCTTAGAAATTGGAACCAGAAAGTACAAGACAGCATTCATCAAATTTATCCGGTGAAAGGTGCTGAAAAAATTGTAGACACCTCGAAACACCTCGAGCACTATTCCGCCGATTCATTGCGCGGTGTGCTTGGAGAATTCTCAAGGGCTTATGGGGAAAGGGAACGGATCCGTGAAGAGAAAAAAGACCGTCTGCTTTCAAGGAGCCGTTACAACGTGGAAGAGCAGGTGCGTCAACTTTCGAGAGGCGAGGCATTAAAATTGCTCCAAGAACGAAATGAATTATTTTACGATCTTCGGGCAGAGCAGCTCCGTTGGGAAGACGGAAAGCCGGGCAAACTCCTCGGCACGAATAGAGACGGAAAACTTGCTCCGGTCCGCGCTCTGGTGGACCCTTGGCGGTTTAACGACCAGTCGCTGAATGAACAATGGGGTGAGGTCATGGAACATGACGGCAAAGAACGCCTCGCCAAAGCCTATCGCCATTTACGTAATTTAAACAGATATGTTCACGTGCTTGACACACAGATTCAATATCAACAGGACGCGGATATCCGGTTTCGTGAAATTGTTCACACACCGGGTGATTCAAAAGAAAAATTGACCGAACACCGCAAAACGGCTTTAGAGAAAATTCATGCTGTCCGGAGTTTAATTATAGAGGAGGCCCGCAAGGTTTTAAGTCCGGATAGTCCGTTGCTCGGGAAATTGAATGATGAAGAGGACTTGCTGAAAAAAATCGAAGCAAATTTGAAGCTGACGAGACTCGAGGACTTAAGCCCCGCGGAACAAGAAGATCAGCCGGCAGAAATAAAAAGACTTCGAGCTGAAACTGCCGGTCATTTAACCTTACAGGATATTGAAGGACGGCAAACAGAAACAGGCGAAGCGTTAAAACTTGGAGACATTATTGATTTAGCCGGCAATAAAGCAGTCGATCCCGTGACAGCGAGCGACCTGAATGTCCTCAGAGCAGAAAGGAAAAAAATTTCATCGCGAGGCCCTTTTGCAAATGTTGACGTCGAATCCGTGGGATTTACGTTCTTAGCCAACTGGCAAAAAGTAGTTGATCAAGCAGCGGTTAATAAACAAAGTGGTCCGTCTCAATTAGGGCAGTTGCAAAAGGTTGCAGGCCTTGCCGGAGCAGTTATTTCTGTGGCAAGCGGCCAGCCAATGGGGATCATTGAGGTGTTGGGCACTGCTTCTCAAGTCGCTTCCCTGTTTACTAATGTACCGCCTCAATTTGGAATGGCGCTTTCCTGGTTTACTCCGGCTTCCGTTGGGATTCCGGGCATTTCCAGCGCGGCCAATCTCATTCCTGAGGGTGTCGGCCAATATTCATCTGTGACTCCGATTGCGCCGGGCGTAGGGCATGTTTCTCAAGGTAACTATTTTGATGCGGTAAGGTCGCAGCAACTTCCGGCGGTGTATTCACAGCAAACTGTAACACCGACAGCGTCCGGTGTCGGACAAGTTCAAAATCAGAGTATTTCCGTGCCGCAAGGCGCCGTGGATATGGCGAAGGATCAAGCGGGCGGCGGGTCTTCTTCAGATCTTCCGATGAAGTGGCAAAACCAAAACATTGGTTTTGTGCAAGTCGTCACACGATATAAAGGAAATGCCGAGCAGGTTCTTGCCGAGATAGATTCTCAGATCATTTTACGGGAACAAGGTGCTCAGTTGGTTAAAAACGATGTTCAGCTGAAAGAAATGCAATTGCGTTTCGAATATATTCAGCTTAAAAACGATCGGCAGCTTTTAAATGATTTTATCAAAGAGCTAGAGACGGAAGTCAGCAAATTGATTACGCAGGAAGAACAGAACGCGGGCGCAACTACCCGGTCGCGGGAGACTTTAAATCAATTGATTTTACAGGCGGCAGGCTCTCTGCTTGTTCTTGATCAATCCTTAGCCCGGTTCCCTGAACGTTTGAATTCTTCTTACGACAAGGGGGGGTTGTCCTTAAGTGAAAGTGCCTCGAATCATGTGATACGTGAGTGGGATAAACTTTTGGAAAGCGGTATGACCTTGTTGAACCAGGAAGGTATTTTTAAATTTACCAGCGGAGTTTACCGGGATTCGAGGGTGGACCCATTTGCTGCCGCACGCCTTTTGGTAGCGCAAAAGGACCATGCGGAGAAAGTCTTGGAAACAACGGCGGCACGCAAAAATATTATCAGCAGTGTAACAGGATCCACGACGCCCGAAATATTTCTCGCGCTTTCGCAAATTCCGGAAGTGATCAATCAACTGGGAGACGCACAAGTGAAATATATTCGTGAAGTTGCTTTGCGGATGGAGCCATTCACGTCGCAAGATCGCGTTGACCAGGTCAAGGCAATGATCAAAAGTTCCAGAGGGTTTTCGGCATGGATCACCGGTTCAAGATTGAACGATGACGTTCAAAAAGCATTGTTGAATTATGCTATTGCACTTGAAAATTTAGGCCGGTATCAGCGGGATACGGAAACGAATCGAAAGACGGCCTTGCTCGAACTGGAAGAAAACGTCGGCGAGTTGCGGCGTGTGTTTGCAAAACACGAAAAAGTTCAAGCCGACATCAATGATTTGGAACGAAAGATTAAAGAAGCAAAAGCCCGCATGCCGCAAGAATCGGGGCAGGCAAAACAGGTTGAAGAGCTCGATGCACGAAAAATCCAGTTAGATTTGGAAAGGCGAAAATTAGAACAGGTCCTCATGTATTACCGTATGGACGTTGTTGGCAGTGTGGTGAGGCTGGCCAGCATGCCTGATTTGGGGCGATTAAAAGAAAACGGAATATCGTTAGACCGGCTTCGGGGGGAGTCTCTTTATCGAAGTATTCCTGAGTTTTGGAAAAAATTCGGGAATGCGAATGGTGGCGATCCCGAAGTGGCAGAGCGTCTGGGTCTTTTAACCCAAGCGTTTGACACACCTATTGATGTTGACGACCAGGGGATCGACGAAAGGCATCATACCAGCCAGGTCCTCGATCATGATCGGACTCGGGAACTGACACAAAGCGCTTACAATCGGAATGCATTGTTTGAGTTAGAGCGTGTCTATATCGAAGAATATCAAGGCAAATTCGGGCCGCGATGGAGAGAACAATTGAGCCGTGATACGGGCGGATTTTTCCATGCTTCCAAAACAGGATGGGACCTTACCTTGTCTATTTATTTATCGCTCAATCGAACCTTCGAAAACATTCATTTGACCGAAAAGTCTAAAAAGATGATTGAAAATCAGGCCCTTAATACGCTCAAGCAGAACAAATCCGTTGAGCTGGGTTTGGATGACATGGTGCTTGAATATGAAAAATTATTATCCGAAATGAAAGAGCTCGATAAAATGGCGGAAGAACTTAAAGAAAACCGGAGCACGCCCTATATAGAAAACTTTAAGAAAAAACACGGGACATTAATTGACAGGTATCATATTGAGATTGAAGGAATTTATGGTCCGGAACAGCTGCCGTATGAGGTCAACCTTATGCGCTTTGTGGTGGTGGGGCGTTTGAAGCAACAGCGCGAACGCCTTATCGGTGCTTTTGGTGAATTCACAGACGATCCTGAATCGATTTTCGTCACCCCCGAGAATATTCAGCTGATCGGATATGAACGGGCGAATGTTTTGAATATCGACAAAATGAGCAGGGAGACATGGCTTGAGTGGGCTCAGAAAGACGTGGATTTACGTTATCAGGAAAATAAAGCGGATGCCCAGAAAGCGCAGGCGGAAGCAGCTCACGTGGGTTTGTTTGGTCCGTTATATTTTGAAGGAGGGCTGGGACTATCGGTGGGCGCAAGAGGGAGCTGGGACAATCAAGGCGGTATTGGTTTTCCGTTTACGCTACGGGCAGATGGAACGGTGACTTTGGATCCGTCTAAAATGCATATGGCCCGGGCTGAAATGATTAAAGAACTTCATGAGCGATGGAATATTAAAGATGTAAAGAACAATATCGTGCGAAGGCATATGGAGCTTTTGGCAAATTACGTTGTCTCCCGTCATATGTTTGATATTAGCGATAGGTTACTCAGAGAAGGGTTGAGAAACGAGCAGGCCCATTGGGAAAAAATGATCAAAGAAGAATCTTCGGACTGGCGCACGCATATCGAACATCCTACGCTCGGTTGGTCGAGATTGATTGGCATTGAACGGGCGCGAAACGAAGAGTTTAAAGCGATCATTTCATGGAGCAAACAGATTCAGGCCAGCCTCGAATTGGCCGGTATCGATCCGAAAAGAATCGGATTTCAGGAAGTTAAATTTACCAACACAGAGGACATTTCTAAGGAACCTGATGCCGAGTCGCATCGACAAGTAGAAGTATTACGGTCAGTCGTCGATCAAACCCAAAGGATGAGAGCGAATTTGAAATTGCAAGAGGCGCAAAAGCAAACCGATGCGGTTCAAAAAGTGACCGACCCGATTATTGCCAAGCCTCCGCAAGAATTGTCAGATGACGGATACAATCAAATCGAAAAGACATTAGAAGGTCAGGAGCCATTCCGGCCCAAGGTTACATCGTACGATGAATTAATAGCCACCGCGCCTGAGACGACGAATAGTAAATACGATGTGTTGGAAATAAAAGAATCCGTAAAGCAGTTTTTAGATGCGCTCAAAGTGACCTATGAGGGACACGTTGATGTTAATGATTTGAACACATTTGTTTTAAAATTCTATGAAATTGCCCATGCGCGTAATATTTCCGTCGACAAGATGAAACTCATTTTAGGCCGCGCGACGGAAGCGGCAAAAAAATTGATTGATAATAAGACGATTCAAGAAATCCGGGACAATCCGGCGCTCATGAGTCAAAAATTCCCGAATTTTATGGAAGAGTTTTTGAGGGACCGGTTTGACACCAAAGAAATTGCCGATGCCGGCGGCCGGGACCGCGATAAAAAACTAAACCTGTTTTTAATGGGTTGGGCTTTTGAACTCGGGGTCTATGATTATAAACAGCAACAAATCGGATTTTCGCGGCCAAAGTCTATTGACGATCGTGTCGCCGAAACGGCCGAAATGCTTCTGATCTATAACAGGATGATATCCCGCCCGAGCGGACAGGATTTGACGGTATCTGAGCTTGCGGATATGAGAAGGTTGGATGCGTGGATCATGGATGTGACAAATTCTGCCGATGCGGCGCGTCAATCCTTGAATCATGGCGGGCTTGTTTTCGGAATTTATCCGAAAATTGATCCGGCCACTTTCAATAAAGTTCTCGATGTGACGCAGACGGTGAGTAAAGATCAGTTAACGCGTGAGGCGTATAATCTCGTTGTGAAAGCGGTTAGCGAGGCCTTTGCGGATTCAGCTCCGGACCCGGAGACATTAAAGAAGTGGAATGAATTTCGTGCGCGCATTCGGGATTTTGAAAATTTTCAAAAGTCCTGGGACCGGGAAATTCTCGTTTTGAAAGAAGTAGCGCTCAAAGCAAAGCAATCCGTCGATCAACTTCGCAACCGTCAAATTGTCCTCCGTAAGATGTACGATCTTCCCGAATTTATTACCTACACCACAAAACTTGGAATTAAGAACCCTGAATTTTTTGACCACGACCGGGACCATGGCCGGTTGGTTGCGGTATTCTCTTTGTTTTATAAATTTAAATTGATGGATCAGCTCTTGATCAGCAAGGATCCGGAAGTGTTTTGGAAAGAGCATGAGGCGAAATTCCGTCAATTTTTTACTCAATTAAATGCGCTTGTCGATCAAGTCGGATTCCACAGCATGGTCGTTGGTGCGATCGGCGACGGACAAATCTTTGAGCGCATTAAAGATTATCAAAAAGGCCAAATGCCAACGCCCACAGAAACCGAGGCGCTTTATAAAGAAGCTAAGCAATTATTAAATCAAGTTCCGTCAGCGTTTCATTTAAGAATCTTGTTAGAAGAGGCTCGGCAAAACGGGGAAAAGAATAAATTAACACTTCTTGATGTCCAAGCATTGGCACGTGAAGCGAAGGAAGTTCGTTCGACATACATTAACGGTGAAACACTTTCGTTTTTAAATTTCACAAAGGAATATTTTAAGGATTTGAAGGCGAAGAACGTGATCCGCGCCGAAGATTTGACCGAAGACCAGAAAGGCATCAAACCCGAACGCCTCGGAGTGGTCGCCCGCCGCTATCATCAGGCAATGGAAGAAACAAGGCCATTGATCAATAAGTTTTATCGTGACAAAGATAAGCCGCTTGTTCTATCCAATGCCGCGGACATGGGGCTTTGGAATGCTTTAACGCAATTCTATTTGACCGGCCTCGATTTAGAAACTTTTACGCTTCATCTCCAGTGGAGCCGCGCGATTGCGGGCGGTGACCAAGATAGGATTGATAATTATATAAACTCAACTGAACTTGTTAAAGCAAATCACAATTTGGCAGTTGCGATTATCGGTGAAGAAGGAAAGGAAAAGGGGAAAATATCCGAAGTGGGAAATCGCATAGATCCCGAGACGTTTCAACGTGGCATGGCATCCGGTCTTGCCACACACTTGTTGTTGCATCCGGAAATGGACCCGGCAACGAATCCGGAGAGGCTCGTTACGCTTATCAATAACATCAGGAATATGATCGGCGATGAGGCACAGCTTAAAATCGCAAAAGCGCAGGCGCTCCTTGAATTGCAGCTGAAAAACCAGAATCCGGATCTTCGGCTGTATTTATCTGTTCCCGATCATTTCAGCGTTTTCTTCAGCTTTCTCATTCAAGCGGAGTTTGCGGGCGGGGTTTATCCGTACGCTCATAAACATCAAAACGATATGTCGTTTTTGAGTGACCATTTGAAAACGAAAAATAACTTGACGTTTAGACTGCCAGTGTTGCCTCCTCCGTCCCTTTGGACACAGCCGGGTTCAGCACAAACCGCCCCGGCTGGAGTTCATCCGACTATTATATCGAATGCGGAAATCCTCAGGATGCAGGAAGAAGTGTCCCGGATTGGTATCCGTTCCGTAGAAGTTGCCGGTGCAACGCCACTTGCGGGTACTCAACCTGCGGCATCCCGTCCGGTATCCTCAGAGCCCGGCGAAGCAAAAGCGCCGGATACGGCGCTGGAATTTGCCGTGGGCCAAGTGAACCGGGCGAATAAATTGCGGTTTGGTGATAAAGCCAAAGTCTACACCGTTAAAGACGTATTCAAGAATAATCTTGTCCGGATGGAAGTCATGGGAATGCTTTCGCGTATGACGGAAGAAGGCAGTCGGGATAAAACGGAAAAAGTCGGAGCGCAGGAATTCGCATGGCTGGCACAAACGCCTGCGGAAACTGTTGAACGATACGATGTTGTTAGCGGTGAGATCGTGAAGGACGGGAAATCCGGGAAAACGGCGTTGGAGATTGCCGTTGATAATGCGCGGGAACTCGAAATTGCGGTGAGTGGAAAAGACCGGTATGGAATCACCATGGACAATTTCAAGAAAAACCGTTTTGCCTGGAATCTTGTCCGGGCACAACTGACGGCTATGGCGAAAGAGGGTGTTTTTGAATTTCACGCTAAATTGCACGGGAAGGCCGGGAAATCCGGGATTCTTGATTACGCTAGAAATGAGGGGAAAGTAAAAGGCGAAATTGACAGGGCCGCTTCAACCATCAAGCAATTCTACGAAGCAGTCGGTGTTCCGATATTTGGCTCTGATTTCTCATTTGATCAATTCAAGAAAGACCCTCGTGTCCAATCGATGATTCTCTCCGAACTTGGCATTATCGTGGAAAAGGGATTTGATAAATGGAAAGTGGAACGAGAAAAATTGATCGCAAAATTAAACGATCCGAAAGCGAGAAGCGCGGGAATCGAACGGGCGAATAAATATTACGCGGACATCGGAGAAATCATTAGAGAAGATTTGCCCGCGATCAGCGAAGAGACCTTTATTTACGATTCAAACATTCGCGCCCTGGCTTTGGCTTGGTTTGAATCGTTGGTGGTAGAAGGGGATATTCAATGGCGTCTTAAGAACGCGGATGTCGAGGCTTTCGCGGCGCGCAAGACCCAAACCCCGGAATTTACAAAGGAATTCGAAACAAAAGTCAGAAGCCTTTACGAAAAAATACTCAAACGGCCGGTGGGTGAAATCTGGAGCCCCAGTGAAAGCGGTGTTCGCGCAGGATTAATTCATATGGTGGCGCATGAATATGCGAAAAGACCCGGTGTGAGCGATAGTGATATCCTGGACTTAATGAAGAGAATCACAGACCGCATCGATTCATTTATCACGCCACCCAAGGATAAGGATAATAAATCGTCGTTGATTCAAAAACTTTTTAATGCAATTGATTCGTCAAAAACGAAAACATTTGACCGCGAGAATCCGGTTCACCTTGGGTTGCTTCTGTCATGGCTGAAAGAAGGAGAAGCCAGGACAACGCGGTTGATCGAAATTCTCGAATCTCCGGTTTTCGATAGTTATCAAAAAATGATTCATGACGGCGATACGGGCTATGATTTCCGGAAAGAGCTTTCCGAGGCATTTCGTGATGCCGGAGAAGATTTGGAACACAAAGCCCGTTTCAACGACCTAATGGCGCAGTTGTCATTTTTTGTAAAACAATATGACAGCAAGGCAAATCTTGAGAAAGATTTGCGTGACCGAATGAATCTCGTAAAGATATTAAAAGGAACCGGCACGGTTTCGGATATGTTTAAGAATCAAATGGAGTTCTTAAAAGGCATTTCATTTAGTCATCAGACTCCGGACAAGAAAATGCACCAGGTGAATTGGTATCAGGCGGAAGAGGACGCATTTATCGCGCTCCAGCAATTGAAATACGGAAGGTTGGGGGTGGAGAAGGTCCTGGATGATATTAAAGAGGAGTTTAAGCGCGTATACGCAGAAGGACTCTTGAATGCTTATGTGCAGTTTTTGCACGACCGCGATATTGAAATTCCTGATATTGACCAAATGCAAGAGAAAGACCATGATCAATTAAAGAAAATTGCACCGGCAATTTCAAATTATCAAGCCGTAGCTAAGTTATATAGTTCCTATCCGGTGCACCATGAAATCATGGATGTCAGCGCTAAGGCTGATTTTGATCAATACATCAAACGGTTAATGGAAGACAGTGAATTGAGAGAAGGCGGTTTGATATCGATTGAAACTGAGACAGATGCTCAAGGGGAAAAGCAGACCAAAGAGAAAACTTTCGATAGGAAAGAATTGGAAACGCAGTTATTGCCGAGTTTTGCAGTGCGGTATATGCGCGGCGGGGCCTTGCATTGGTTAGAGCGGATGCAGAAACCGCCGTACAAAGACGGAAAACCGCTTATATTGATGGAGGTTGAAAAGCGCATCGGGGACAGAAAGAAAATATGGGAACTTTGGGAAAAACATTGGGATGGAATACCTATTGATACCAATCAAGTGGATTCTATCGGTAATATTGATCCTGAACGCATGACTGATCAGGATTATGAAAATTTGTTCCATTATACGGCAGTAATTCAAAAGCAATATGCAAACAAATATCTTGGTAACGTCCTTCTTAGCCGGGAGGATAAAAATCAGTTTTATAGGAACCTGTTGTTTGACGAACTCATCTTTGCCTATCTTGGTGATGGTAATTTGGCGTGGGATACGAATTTACCTTTGCGGAATATTGTCAGCCGGGTGGCAGGGAACCCTGACGCGATTGGCTTATGGCGAACGGAACAGTTTTTCAAAAATATTTTAACCGATACTAAAAACCGTCAAGTGGTATATCAATTAACCAGCGGCCCCAAACAAGAAGGCAGGCGGCTTGTCTTGTGGGAAGGGGAGAGAAAGCTTGGGATATTATTCGATCCGGAAACGGAAGCGTTTTTTGCGAAATTGTTCGAAGGCGATAAAACCTCGCCGTCAGTAGTCCGGGCCTATTCTTCCGCATTTTTTACAATGAACGGCGTATCGAATAAATTTGTCGAACTTGCTTATGGAGAGATCAGTAGGGATAAAATAAGCATAAAGGAGCCCAATCAGTTGGACAGGTTTATCCGTTACCGGCTCTTGGTGCGGCCTGATGAAACAATGCTTTCGAAGGTGGAAGATGGAATATTAGCCAATAACGGGCACGAAGAGTTTGTTATGCGGCTTAACAAGAAAAACCATGTCAAGATTTCGGATCGAGCTGTGGCCGAATATGCAAAGAAAATTAAATCAGGAGAAGTGACACCGCAAGGATTAAAAGCCTTGATAGAAGATTTTAGAATAGTTTCAAAAGATTTAGAGCGCATCTATGGCTATATCACAAATGCTGATGAGTTGCTTCGTGCGCTCGAAAAAGTGAAATTTAACAAAGATGAATCAGGGAAAAGGGATGTCGTTAGAAAAGCGATTATAACGCTTGCCAAAGGTGTCGCTATCAGGTTGGCTGAGAAAATGCCTGCCAACGAGCAAATTAGTATTACTTTTGAGGAGGAGCAAAAAGAACCCGCGGATTTAATTGATCTGTGGGCTAAAACATTTCTCGATCAAGAGAAGAAAAAGGATTTGGTGTATCGCATCACGCTAACTAAAGAACAGAAAGATGAAATATTGCGATTGCGTAATATAGGGAAACTTACGTTGACGGAGATTAAGACCTTGTTTTCTGATTTGCGGGTTTTACAAGAACAGATTGATCAATTGAAGCGCAAAGATACATCACTTGAAATATATCCTAAAATAGTTTTTGCCATAGCGGCCGTTATAAGCCGGGTTTCCCTTGATCATTCTTCTCTTGTCCCTGAAGACGTGCTTTATAGTAAGGCTGAATTAAAAAGGGAATCGAAAGTTCACGGTGCGGTGGTTTTAGACGCGGAAAATCACGTGAAATATGAAATGGAAAAAGAGTTTGCAAAGGAAGCGGAGAAGAAAACCATCACAATAGATGGGAAAACTGTGGTTGATGAAAAAGCAGTTGTGAATCTGCGCGAGGCGCCGATTGAGGTAGGGAAAGCAAAACAACATAACACGTGGATTCTTGTGAATAACATTTCGAAGTGGCTGGTTATTATTTTCCTTGCGCTACTTCTATTAATCACGGGCGAAACCATCCGGCGGAAACGGGCGAGCCAGGTAACGGGAGAGAAGGATGAACCGATCGGCAGCCGGCTGGTTCCTCAGAAGATTCGGGATTGGTTTGCAAGGCATCCGGGCATACCATTTATTACGCCGACCATCGGAGAGAGCGGGGCCGTCGGCGCAAAGAGCCCGGATTATGAAAATTACCGGCCGAGGGGATTCCCAAGCAAACTGATTTTTCAGATGATTGCGATTACCGGCATCGCAGGGGTATTCGCATGGGCCATTGCAATTTTTTCCGTAGATTGGGCGTATGTGCTGCCGGGGATGGTCGTGCTTTTGGTTGTTCATATTTTCTTTTTGAGTCTTGACCTTGGGAAAATTGCAATGGACCGGACGGCGACTTTATGGGGTAAGCCGATGGCGCCGCGGAGCGCGGATTTCCGGGCGTTCCGGAAAGAAAGATTTAAAGAAGTTTTGAGCCGGCAAAGAGTTGGCGGACAAAGGCTCGATCTCGCATCTATTGAAAGAGAATGGGTCAGAGAAGAACTGGCCCGCCTTGGGGTTGATACAACCACTATCGATGATGCAACGATTAACAATAAGAAGCGCCTTGAGAAAGAATTGAAAAGACGTGGGATCGTTGTCCTCGATATTAAGTCAGGCGGAAGAACGAAGCTGAAGAAACAATTAAGCCGGCAAGGAATTGATGTCGCGGAAATCCAAAAAGCATGGCTGAAAGAGCGCTTAACTATACACGGGATTACGCTTCCCGATGCGGTTTTTGATGATCGGAAGCAGCTGACTGAGGCGTTGCGTGCCAATAAAATTGATATTGCCTCTGTGGAGGATTTGGTTTTCGACAATAGAGACATGCTTGAGGAAACGTTGCAGGCTCTCGGGATTCCTTTTATTGATCTTGAATCTGTCAAGGATTCTATTTATTACGATGAAGCGGCGCTCGTTCAAAAATTGCGTGCGCGCGGTGTTGACCTTTGGGGGTTCCAAAAAGCGTGGATCAAAGATGAATTCAGCCGGCAGGGAATCGATGTCGAGGGAATAGGGCGCGAATGGCTCAAGGAACAATTGCGCCGCGGGGGTGTTAACGTTAATGCGATCAATCAAGAAATTTTTAACGATCGAGCGCGCCTTGAGGATGAATTGAGGCGCCTGGGCTTTCCGACTGATACTGAAGCCGTGAAAGAGTCGGTTTTTGACAACGAAGCACAGTTCAGGCAGGAACTTATCAGACAAAGGATTGATCGATCTACAAACAAAGTTTTTGCGGACAATCTCATCGGAAACCTGAATGCGAATTCCTTTAGGGGAAATGAATTAACTGACGGATGGGACCAAGGAGTCCTTGACGCGATAAGGGGAAGGATTGAGAATGGTCAAACTGTTGCCAAACAAGAGTGGGCTGACGCCTTAAATCAAATTCTGGCGGTCAGGATGCGCGTGCAAGATTATGGGAGCATTCAACGAAGTCCCAAAATGCTAAGCCGGCTTGACGATGCGACTAAAGCATTATTAGCGAGGGCCCTGGAACCCGCAGCTGTTTTCACGGTGGCTGAATTAGAATCCCTTAATAGGAAAATATTAGAGGCGGTTTATCCCCAGATTTTGAGGAAGGGCCAGACGACAATTGATCTTGATTCTATTCTTCATTTCCGTTTTAGCGATTCTATTCCCGAAGCGTATAAACCTGCCGTTGTGATGCCTTCGACGGCTAAGAACGAAAATTTAGGTGATTTTAACAGTGGCCCGATCAAAAACATGGAAGAAATCATGCGCGGTAATACAGACCCCGCTACGGTATTCATTATCGCGTCATCGGGTCCTATTTCTCTCGAAATAGCACGTCGGCAAAAAGAAGCGGCCGAAGCATTGGGACGAAAAATGAATCGCCGCGTGATTTATCTCTACCGATCGTGGGCCGCAACAAACCACAATGTCAGCAAAAAATACGGCTGGATTATGGATATAGCGACTTCCTTACGGGCCGGCAATTTATATCGAACAATTGAATATCATACGCTTTCAGGGAGAACATTGCGGGCGGATGTAGCGCTCAAGGGCGGAGTGCTATCGGCGGTTCTCGGCCTGATCGGTCTCGCACTCGGAAATTTCGCGATCGGCGTCGGAATCGGACTTATCATTACAACCGTGTGGTTGTACTGGAGTTCCGGACAAACCAACCGGAAATTACCCGTCCCCCACGATCAGCGAATTGAAGACATGGTCGGACCGGTCGAATATGTAAACCTGCAGGAATTTTTCACCAACACCCCGGTTTTTTCCTATGCCGGCGGTTATTATCCGGATGAACACGGCGAGAATATCGGCTTGCAAGGACTCGGTTTTAATTTGAAAGAATTTGACGCGCGCGGTTCGGAAAAATTAGAATTGGTTGACCCTTCCAAGCGAATCTGGATGGCGTTTTTTATGGATGAAAAGAACAGCATGGGCTATGAGCTCTATAAGATGGTTGAGAGTATGTTCACGGATAAATTATTAACCGGAATGACAGAACCGTTTGTTAAGAAGATCCGCACCGATGTTGAAGGTTTTTCGCTTGAAAGTTTCGAAAAAATGATCAATGAAGATGTCCTGGATCGGGAGGTGTTTGCCAACTTTCTCCGGACGCTTAAACGTGAAGGGGAAACGTTAACGCCGGAAAGTCTGGATAAGATTTTTGGCGTGCTGATTCGGGCGGCCGAATATGGTGAGGAGTATCAGAAATTGCTTGATGAAAGGAGCGCGGCTGAACAAAGCCGGGACCTGCTTAATCGGGAAATAGCCGCCATAGAAGGAGCGATTACGCCCGCGACGCCGTTGACTGACGATCAAAAAAGAGACCTTCGAAATAAACTTTTCGACCTGATATCGATTGAGATGAGCCTGAAAACCATGGATGATCGGATCAAAGCAATTGAGACGCAGAATAAAAATGACGGGCGGAAGGCGAGCGAGTTAATCAGAACTTCACAGATTGCGCGTGAAACGCTGAATGAAATTGAAAAATATCTGCGCAAAAACTTAGAAGAGGCGGGCTACGGACAGGCGCTGGAAGATTATCGCCATTATGATGTCATGAAAGAGTCTGTCCGGAATATGGCTCATGCGGATAACGATTGGGCAACGGTGGGGACGCCCGAAATCGAAATGCGTAATCTGGACGCCGGAAATATTTCGAGGGATTCGAGAATAGCAACAACCGCGCAACAGGCCGGTATTTTTCATGGTGTTCGTTTGCGGGAAGTGACGGACAATAATCAAATATTTTATGGAAAGACCGCGTATGTCTTGGACCGGGGGCTATTCGGGCCGCCGGGAACGCCGAAGTATGCCGTCATTAAATTCGCTATTTTCTGGGGATCTATCGGCGGAGCGATTCTCGGGTATTTGTTAATGAACTACGTCTTTCTTCTGCCGCAGTTTGCCTGGATCGGTTCCGGAATTTTTTTGGTTTTAGGTTATTTTATTTTGGGTGCGTTTGAAAAGCCTTATATTCGCAGCGGAATGGGAGTCATCCATTACGGGGATCCTTCTCATGATTACCGGGAACCGAGAGGTCCGTTTACGATGAAGGCCATTTTTGAAGAGGCGAATACCAATGTTGAGAAAAAAATGAAACGCGGCCAGCGTTGGGGCCGTTCTGACAATTTCTTTAGAATTCCGCTCTTTTTCGAACCGGGACATCCCATGTCGCTTCGGTTTAATACGTTTTGGGGGACAAAAGGGTATCTGAATGAGCCGATGATGTTGTCTTTTATTGTTTTACTGCTTGGTATTATTCCTACTGTTTCCGGAATCGCTGACAAGATTTTCCCTCTCGAGCGGCTTACGGAATTTTCGGAGTTGAATGTGTTGACGCTTGCGTGGGGGGCGTCGATGTTGATTGTGATCGGGTTGACTAAGTATACGGGATTGATTATGTCGAAAAGTACGAGCCGGTTAAAGCGTGCCGTCGGCTTGACCGTTTTCTTTGCCGCCGTTAATCTTTTTGTTTTTTATTTTTCTGTTATGGTGACGGTTCCTGTTATTCTGATTTCAGGACTTGCGTCATTTATCCTTTTACAGGCGATCGCGACGAGAGCCGGCCCCAAATGGTCATTGGCGGTTTTGACCGGATTGGTAGTTGTGAATGTTCTCGTTTTGATGTCTGTCGGAGTTTTTGGTTACGTTATTCCTATTTATTGGATTACTGCTGCGGGATCGATTTTGCTTGTGATTTTGAGTGCAATCTATAAAGGCAGCGACAGCAGTTTTGTGTTAGGAAAGCCAGCCAGAGAAGAGGTTACCAAGGAGCTTACTGATTCGACTGTCATTAACTTGACAAATCCTTTTCAGGGGTTCATCGATCAGCTACATTTCTGGAACCGCGGTTTCGCTCAAGGGTTTCAGCCGTTTAAACCAAGCGGATTTCAACACCATCGTGGACGTTTTTTTAAAACATTAGCGGCGTTAGCCATTCTGAATACCGCATTATTCTTCAAGTTGGGATGGATTGCGGCTGTAATTCCTCTTCCCCTCGGCGCGACTGCGATTGGCGTGATCGCGATTTTGGGGTCGCTCCATCTTTTATATTTATCTACCGGACGGTACATTCCTGTCGGGTGGTTAGCGGCTGCGCTTGTGATGGCGGGTATTCTGATTCCCGGAGTCGTCGGTATTCCGATCAGCCTGATTTTTAATAAATCATTGTTCGGAGGAGCCTCGTTTACGAGCGACGTGGCAAATTTGATTCCCGGGGCGAAGGAAGCCGGATTGATCAGTGTTCTTAATAATCTGGCCACGCATTTAGGCGCTGACGGTTTTACAACTCCGGCACTCTTAGGGACGCTTTTGGGTATCCCCGGGTGGGTCATTACGGTTGCGATTGTCGCATTCTCGGTTGCGGTATCGGCTATGCTTATGTCACGTTTCATGAAATGGATTCATGCCGTCGGCATTCATCCGGTTTCGGGCGTGCTTAATGACGCGCAGCCGTGGGCAACGTTTGCGGCCGTGGCCGGCGGCGCCGCATTGACCGCTATTTTTTCGGCCGGACTCGTGTCGTTTCCTTATGTTATTTTAGTGGCAAGCGACGTGCTCCACACATTTTATTTTGCGCACATGTGGTCATTTTTCTGGGTTTCGCTTCCGATGATTTCCTGGGCGATTGGTTTCTATTTTATCTGGCGAAATTCAAAATTAAATAAAGATAACAAAGAGGAACCTTATTATGGAGATAAGGTTTACGTCAAGATTCTTAAAGGCCTCTTTCTCGTAGGGGCCGTTGCGGCCTATGTGGCGCTTTCGTATTTTGCCTTTGGGTGGCTGACAGGTGTTATTTCGCATACTGCCGTGGGGTACATTGCTGCGTTTATTACTTATATTGAGACGATAGGCCGTCCGTTGTCGCTGAGTATTCTTTTCGGAGCATCTGTGCTAGTTCAATTGATACATTTCAGATTTGGCCACATGATTCCGAAATTGCATAGAAGGATTTTGATGTTTCCTTTGGTTTGGCTGTTTCCCGTGACTGTCGCTAACGGAATTTTTAACGGGGTGGTCGGTTTCTTTGACCGGTTGCGGACCAAAGTGCGTAATGACGATTTGATCAGTATCGGATCGATTGTGGCGGCGAAAGGCGATATTAAGAAACAGCCTAAAAATCTTGAGGCAATTCGAATCAAAGTGTTGCTTTATTTGAATGAGCTTCCCGGAGACAGGCCAGACGGCGAAAAGATCCGGATCAGAGAACTTTTCGAGATTCCTGCGGGGGATAGCAATTATTTTGATAACGACTTGGAACGGGAAGAAGCCGAATTGCAAGTGTTAAACGCTGAACTGGACGATTTAAATAACATTGATGCTGCTCAACGAACCCCTGAGCAGAACCACCGAAGAGATGAAATTGCAACTCGTGTTACGGGCTTGAAAGTCCGTACTGGAAAGTTTAGCGGTCCTCGAGATGAGTTATATAGGACACAGGCAGAATTATTCTTTCGTCGTAGGGGAGGAGAGCGAGTCTTGCCGGTTGAAAATGCTGTCGCTATCCGCAAACGGATTAAGAGCCTTGCGAAAGAGTATGCTGAGTTGAAGGCGCAGCCGGGCGCCACGAAATGGCGGGAAGTTGCCAGAAATCAGACGCTTGTACTCAGGAACCGGATGTTTGTTTATGGTTTTATTGCCGGTATTGCCTTATTCATCGGACTGGGCGCTTGGTCAGGATTGATCATCTACAGCAAATGGTTCTTGTTCTCAGTCTCGTTTATAGCGCAGGGACTTCTTAGCATCATGGGTTGGTTGCCTGTTATGCAAGGGATGGCGTGGCTATTTTCTTTGGTTCCTTATTACGGCAAGTTTTGGATGACCACTAATTACGAAAGTATTTTAAAATGGGTTGAGGCTGAAAATCCGTCCCCGGCAATATTTCCGAGCGATCTTGTTGGAAGGCTCGATGCTAATTCCTTTGTGGGAAATGGATTAGCGAATGGATGGGATCAGGGAAAACTTGACGCCATAAGAACAAGACTGCGGAATGGCGGTGCCGTTACTATAGAAGAATGGGCAAATGCATTAAATCAAATTCTCGTCGCCAGGATGCGGCGGACGGATTACCAGAGCATTCAGAGGAATTCCGCAATGCGAAACAGGCTCGACATTGAGACCAGGGAATTACTATCCAGAGTGCTGGACCGCACTGCTGTCATGAAAACGATCGAAATAGCGTATCTGAACAGAAGGTTGTTAGATGCTATTTATCCGCAGATTCTGAGGCAGAGCGAGAAAGGCAAGAAAGACTTTGAGAAAGATGCACCAAAAATATGGGCGGTCAAGAAAGAGTTGTCTGAAATTGACGGCTTGGCCTATTATGGTAATCCTGCACTATTACAAAGCTCTGCACAGAGACCGATCCCGGGAACCGGAATTCTTGTGACGACGAATGTGACGGATGTGAATGACGATAGGTCAATAACAGCCAAGAGTAAGAGATTTTTGTGGCGCGAAATTCAGGGAATGGGAACGGTTGTAACAACCGATGTCGATGGGAATGGCCGAGCGTCCAATAAGAGCAAGCGATTCTTGCTGAGAACCGTTCCAAACGGCGTCGGCCTTGTCATAACGACTGACGTGGATGAAAATGGCGCCTTGCCGCGTGTCATTAGACGCTTTTTACGGCAAGATGTCCCCGGCGGCGGAATAGTAATAACAACTGATGCAGATCAAGCCGGCGGTTTTGTAGAAAGAACGAGCAAACGCTTTTTGCAAACCGATACGCCGCGGGGAACGGTGATAACGACAGATGTGAATGCAAACGGTTCAGCGACGGCGAGAAGCCTCACCGGTGAGTTTAATCAAGAAGGGAAACTGGTTAAAGAAAATGTGATTGAAGACGCACGACCCGTTGAACGATTTTATGATTACTACCCGGGCGGAGAAGTGGTGGTAAGAAGCAAGATGCCATGGACATGGCAGTGGCCCGAAGCGTTCAATGAAGGGGTTAGGAATGTTTGGCTTATCCGCGAGCCGCTTTCCGTTTTTCAATTCCGCTTAAAAGTAGCTTCGGCACTGGCTCCCGGGTTTCGAACGGCTGATTTTTCGTTGAACGGACAAAAACTCTGGAAAACGGTTACAAGGAATTTTTTCATTGTAGCCGCAATGACGGTTGGTTTGAGAGTTCTATTTGTCGCTTTGATAACCAGCGGATGGGTATTTCCCGCTTCAATTCTCGGGTGGATTCCTCTTGTTTCAATTCTGGCGGCTGTTACGATCGTCATCGTCATTCCATTTTTAAATTCGTTTGAAGGCAACTCTCTTAAAGAGCGATTCCGCGGTTTTTGGCAGTTTTTGAAATGGTTTTTCGGAAGGAGCGGAATCAGGCGTTTCGGAACGGTTTTGAAGGAATACGCGCCGGAAGCGGCAAGATCTGTGACGAAAACGGAAATCGATGCGGCGCAGGTGATTTACGATTTTCTGGGTAATGTCGGTGTTCGCCGCGCGCCTAATGCGATCGGGGTGGAACAAATGCCGGTAGCGCCTTCCGAGAATTTAACAAGAGCGCGTATTCCGAATAGTGCCGTCGGGCCGTATTTATGGGAGGTGCTTCGGAAAGGCGAGGCGTTGCGTCAGCAATTACGGGATAACTGGAGAGAGAGGGGCCGGACCGAGAGGAATGAAATTCTCAATGCCGAACGAATGATCCAAGGACTTCTCGTTGAAGAGCCCGTGACTAAAACAGAAATTGCCGCGGCGCAGGTACTTTACGATTTGTTAAAAGAACGGAGAGACCGGGATATTCCCGATCATCCTGCTTATTTATCGGGAAGGAGCCGGTATACGGCGGCGCTGTATTTCCGCGACCTTATTCGCTTGACGACGGCGCAAGTCACCCAACAACCGTTACGGTGGCATGCTTCCAGGAAAGTCCGGAGGGCTGAGAAAACGCTTCAGAAATTTCTGATTCGAAGGCCGGCGACAACGGCAGAAATTGATGCCGCGAATCTGCTTAACGATTTTATAATTGGCGCCGGTGTCCAAAATGCCCCGCCCGTTCTTCAGGGACGATTAATTGCAGGTCAGATTCCGTATGCCGCTATTTTGGCAGATTTGGATGTTTTGGTTCAAAGAAGCCGTCAGCTCCACGATTTTGGGAAAGTTGAGGAAGCAGAACATACGTTGCAGCGATTTCTTAAAACCGCGGGCGAACGGATGTCCAAAGAGGCCCGCCGCGCAATTGTCCGCGGCTATTTGCAGGAAGAATTCAACATGTCAGAGGATCAGGTGCGTGAACGATTTTTTCGAGAGCAAGGACAATATTTTGGAAGATTAACTTTTCGGCGAGATATCAGAATAATTAAAAGACAACTAAGACAATCCGGAGATCAGCGCTCCGAAGCGCGGGAAAAAGTCACGAAGGATGTTACACTCCGCGGTATGGGCCCTCTTGCGGCGATTTTGGGGGCGGGGATTTTCGCGGCGATTTGGAATTTTGTTTCCGGTTATCCGTTTCTTGCAGGTGGTTTAGGGCTTGGGATGACAGCCATCGTTTTTTTTCTCATCTCGAAATTGTTTTGGGTAAAATGGTATATTTGGAGATTACGGAGAGTTGGTGGCGTTGCTGATGAAGCTACTATAAATGCTCTTGTTAAATTGGGTAGTCATGTAGTTCAGCCACTCATTAATGCGTTGAGAGGTAGAGGATTTTTTAGCACTTCCGGGGTTGTCGAGATTCTTACCAGAATTGGTAGTCCCTCAATTGAGCCGCTTATTGAAGCAGCAAGGAGCATAAACAGTCCCCCACACATTCGGGGGGTGACTGCAGGTGTTCTTGCTAACAATAATGATACTCGTGCCGTTGAAATTTTCAGTGATTTGCTAACAGAAAATAATGACTCTTGGCGTCGATATGCAATAGAAAGTCTTGGTAATATAGGGGATGCCAGAGCAGTTAGCCCTCTTGTTGCTGCATTCTTTAATAGAAATGGTGAAATAGATCGAAAATTGATTATAGCCGCTCTCAATAAAATGGGCGCTTTTGGCCAAGTCGAATTACTTGTTGTTGCATTAAAAGACAACAATGTGGGTGCCGAAAAATTTCAGCAGTTTTTAGCTTTAGCACTTGAAGAATTTCAGAATCCTCTCATTGCTGTTGAAGTTGCAACACGATTAGGGATTCCAGATGCGAAATTGCTTGTTGCGATTTCTGCAATAAAGAAATTTGGTAAAGATGATGCGGATAAAGTGTTGAAAAGATTAAATCTGACTGATAATGAAATTGCATCTATTTGTATTTCTGTCTTGAACGATCATAGCGGTATTGCTCAGGCTGAGGTAAGAGCAGTGCAAACTCTAATGGATATTAAGCCTGCGTTGTCATCTGATGTTAATGAAAAAATAAGAAATGCTTTATTGAATATTCCTTTATATGATAATGCTCCAGCTTATTTTGATTCGGCCGATGTAAGTTGGCTTAAAAACAGCTTGGAGGCAGCATTAGTTAGACTAAGAGCAGCTGTTCAATTCGGTGCCAACAGTGAAAGTATAGCCCGGGCGATTGCAACCCCATTAAAAACGGGAGATGCCGGTGCAATAGTTTTCGCTTTTTTACTCTGTGATCACTATTATTCTAATTTTCAAGCTGCTCAGACACCAAGCAAAGGTTGGTTCTACATATGGGAAAAGGCACAGGCAATAGCTTCTCTTCGCGTTTCGAACCCATCGGCGCCCTATGAATTCAAAATATGGGAAAGCTTTATGCAACATTGGACTAGATTGTCTTTGGATGGTGGTGTGTCCGTAGATTTCGATATTCTCACGAAAAAAAGAATAGCGTTATACCGTAAACTAATAGCTCTTTTTGCGCAGTATCCCGATTTGATTGGGCACTCCGAGCTTATTTTACGAGAACTATTTTCTCGCATTAAGTTCAGCCAACAAGATTATGAACATTCTGAGGAAGTTGAAGTAGTTGTGGGTTATAGAGATACGACCAAATCAGCCGAACATCCTAGCTCCGAGCCTATTTATGAGAAACAATGGCAAACAAGTAGAAGATCGTTTGCTTTTGTTTCTTCTGAGCGAGCGGAAAATTTTTTGGAATACCTTTATAAACATGGTGAATTGCCAAAGGAATTACTTGAAATAAAAATGTCTCCTGATTTTAATAAAGCATTAGCTGAGAAGGCTCTCAAAACGGGAAAAATTGAGTTTAATCATGTTGAACGCCTTGCAAGATTTCTTCACCTATTGAAACAAAATCAAATTGAGGATGTTGTTGTGGCTGGAGGATCCGTGAGGGATCTCTTTTTTGATAAGATACCAAAAGACATTGATATTGGGATTAAAGTGCGATTGTTAGATGAAGAAAGAAATGAATTTTCCGCTAAAGTTGTGTCTGGTAATGAAAGAATTTATCAATATGCATTGAAGCAGTTGGAAAAATTAGCGAGAGCGCTTAATGTTTCGGTAGATCAGCTGCTTAATCCGGATCCCAAACGTCCTGTAATGTTTGAAGGTGTGGAAGTTCAGTATGCTGGTCCGACAGTAGTTCAAGTGAAAGACGATAAGAAAGCGAATCAATCCCATGCCTTTTATCCCAGGCGTATTCTATTTGATTCAACGACAAGAACCGCTTATTCCGGAAATACTGGAGCATCGGTTTTACAAATGGGAATCGATGCTGAGGGATATTTGTATGGATATCAGCAAGGGTTGCAAGATCTTCTGGCGGAGAAAACGACTATTGTTGGTAAGCCAGAAGGAATGTTTATGGGCGATATTTTGAGGCTGTATCGCTTAAAGCATCAGTTTGGGGTAAAAATTGAGGATCCGAATTTTATTGTCGACAGAAGATTTGAAGAATATAAAAAGGGCACTATTTTGAGGATTTTCCCTCAAGAAATTCGGGTTTTGGATAGATTGGTTAATGCAGTTATTGATACGGCAAGAGATCCTGAACGTGCACGCCAGGATTTGGAAGTTTCTGGCATCAATGAATTGATTGCAAGGGCAAAAGATCAAGCAGGGAAGGAACCCCGTTCCGAAGCTCGCGTGGAGGAAGGGGCGAGAGACAAGGGGCAAGCAAGGGAGACTGTGGATTCCCGCTTAAAGCCTGCGGGAATGACAGAGGAAGTGAAGAGTGCGGGAATGACAGAGGGTGAAAAGGCAAGCAGTATCGTGTCTCCTGTCTCGTTAACCCTGTCTCAAGTTTCTACTGCCGCTGAAACGGATTTCGATCATTTGGCGTTTCCTGACAGAGATCAGGTCCTTGACCGCACTCAATGGGATGCGGCGCGGGATGTGATCGTGGTTCTTGGGAATCCGCTGGCCGGCTATCCTCAACATGTCGTTGACGCACTGAAGGAGCTTGATCTTCCCGGGAAGGTTCTTTTTGTCGGCAAAGGGACGGGAGCGGTTGCTGAATGGCAAAGTGTGAGTGAGGCAGTCCTGAAACTGGATTTAAAAAATGAACTAAAGCTTGTTGATGAGAACAGAATGCTTTGGGACTCCGCGGATGCTTCGATGAATACCGGGGCAAATATTGAGACCGTGCTCGCGATTTTAAACCGAGAAGGCATTACGCCGCGGAATGTGGTTCTCATCCATGCGCCGCAGAGCTTGCTCGTCTCTAAACGAATTTTTGAGAAACAGTGGACCGAAAAAGAAGTTAAAGACGGCGACAAGATAATAATTCCGGCGGATTCAATACCGCAACCTCAATTCTATACGTACGCGTTGCCTTCATATATAGAGCAGGTAAAGGAAAGTCTCCGGACAGGTGTCGCTGCTCCCGGAACGCAAATCCTTCATTTCCAGAAAGATGAACCGGATGCGTTGCTCGGTCTTGTGAAAGATATCAGGTGGCAGATGGACAGGATCCACAATTGGGCGCCAAAATTTATCGAGAATAAACCGGGAGACCTATCGCCTGCCGCTGTTGCTGCGGAGTCAATTATTTTGCAATACCTGGAGCCATCGTCTGCCAGACCGGCAGCTGCGGATACCGTGCAACGCTCCGAAGTCCGCACGTTGACGCCAGAGGAGATGCTGGCGGCGTTTGATGCGAGTCAGGTGAACACGCAAGAACTGGCGGCGGTGAAAGCGGAAGTTGGTCGTGCTGACATTGTTGTTTTAATTCCGATGTATAACGAAATTGCTGAGAATAATATACCGGGAACAACCGGACGCCGGGTGGATGTCGTTCAGTTAGTACGGACGGTTCATCAATCGCTGCAAGAATATTTAAGTGAAGGGCAGAAAGCGTTTATTTATGTGATTGGGGAGACGAAAGGCTCTGCGGCAAAAGTGGCGATGGCTACGGTTCAAAAGCAAGCTGCGTTGTTGAACGGACAAGACACGCGAATTATTGTTAGAGGATTCGGCAAGGAAGAGGCTTATGCGGGACTTGTCGGAAAGAAATGGGCATCCAGGCTTGCCATGAAGGCGGCGGAAAGTGCGGAGGCCAAAGCATTTCTTTCGCTGGACGGCGATTCAATCATCGAAGGAGACTGGGTACAAAAATTATTGAATCCGGTTTTCAGGGGAAACGCTGCTTATGTGTCGCCCAATTACATCAGGTCTTACGGCAAAGACGATTCTGCCCTGATCAGCCATTTTATGTATCCGTTTTTTAGCGCGATGTTCGGAAAATCGATCCGGATGCCGAACGGCGGTGAATTTGCGGTGACGGGAAATATGCTCACGAATTTCTTGGCGGAAGATGCCATTTGGACGGCGGTGATTCCGGATGAGGAATTTTTTGCGGCATCGGCGATCGGTAGCGGTGGGAAGGCTCAAGACGTTTGGCTGGGAGAAAAAGTTCACAAATTAGGTCCGCTATCGCCGGAGAAATTAGCTGTGTATGTTGAAGTGGTAAAGCTGTTGTTCGCTCAAATCGAAGATCATCCTGAATGGTGGAAGGCGCGCGTAAACAATTCCGATATTCAAGCGATCGGCGAAAGTGGTCCGCCGGCGGAAGTGGCGAAACAACCCGCAGCCGATCTGATTTTGAGTGGATTTAATCCGGAAGAATGGATGAGCGCGTTCAAGAGTGGTTACCGCGCAAACCGCGCGTACTACCAAAAACGCTTTTCGCAGATCATTCCGATTCTGGACCGCTTGAATGCCGCAGAGCAAGCGGCCTTTTCGCTCACCTCCAATGAATGGGCACAAATCGTTTTCGCATTTCTTCAATATTATCTGGATAATAAAACTGAAGCTGAAAGGAATTTAATCCCTGCCCGACTGGGATCGATTTTCTTGGCGCGCGTGGCTGCGTTTGCGAAAGAAATCCATGCCAAAACATACGGTGAAGCAGAGGCGTTGATTCACGACCAAGCGCGAATGTTTGCCGCAGAAAAAATGCGCACATTCGGGCGCTCCGAAGTCCGCTCGATCATGACGCCCGAATTTTCCGCGAAGGTGAATGCCGCATACAATCCCGAATTGACGGGTGCAGCGCTTACGCGTGCGCAAAACGAGGTTGAACAAGCCGTTCTTGCCTTTATTGATCAACTGCCCGGAAGTTTGAAGAGCAGTATGCCATCAGAAATAGATCCGATGAAAGTCTTTAGTCAATTCAACCAGGTTGGTATCTTTGGTTGGCAAGATTTGGCAAAAATCCGCGGTGTGGCATGGAAAACCGGAGACGGAAAAGACGATTATGCGACGTTTAAGATGCATCAGGATATTATTCTTGAAGGATTGAATGCGTTGAGACTTGGAAATTTCGAGTTCTTCCAGAATCATGTTTTAAAAGGAGCGCGCGTTTCGGAAAGTTTGCTCGATCAGCTCCGGACGAATTATTATCGATTGAATACGCGCGACAAAGAGTTATTGGCGGTTGCGGTTGTCCTTCATGATTTCGGCCGTGTGGTGACTTCAGGGCCGCTCCATACGGATGTTGGAGGCCGTTTGATCCAAGCATTGGCTCAAAAATTTGGATTTAATCCTGTCGAAGCGGCTCTATTGCGGAATTTGACAGTACGGGAAGCAGATTTCGGAAGCCTGCCGTTCGGAGAATCGGTGCCTGCGAATGTGACAACCGGGCTCGAAGCGGAAGGAATCAATGTGGATCGTTTCCTTGGTTTAATGTCGATTCTTTTTGTCTTGGATGTCAGCGGAGTCGGAACCGGGAAATTCGGAAAATTGACGGATAACCATCTTACGAATACGCTTTATTTTCGCGAGAAAGCTAATCTTAAAGCACTTCAGCAGCAGTGGGGTAAGGTCCGGTTTGAAGCGTTTAAAATAACGGAAACCGGCGTTATTTTAGACCTCAAAAATACGGCGCCCAATACCCAGTTCTTTGACGCTTTGGGCAGCGACGTGAACGCATCTCCGGAATTCAATGTGTTTATCAACACACTAACGACGATGCGAATGGCTTATCTCCTCCGGAGATTGATCGGGGCCGGACATGTAGAGGATGTGTCCAAGTTTATTTATATTCTTTATCGACTTAGCGATTTGGCGGGAATGAAATTCATGGGAATGAGTTCTGATCAGCCGGAAACTGCGGATAAATTGCAGAAGGCTCTGAGTGAAAATTCTGTGGTTGCGTTGAAATCTGCCAAGTTCGAATTGAAAGACCGGAAAGAGTTGCTAATTACACCGTCCGCGGGAGTTGTTATGACGATTCCCGTGACATTGGTGGATTCTGATAAGAGAGTGGTAATTGAAGTTGAAAGGGTCACAATGACTCCTGTCCGTCCGGCAACACTGCCGCGTTCTGAGGCCAGGATTGCTGAGGGGCGTGTGACACCGGTTGTTAGACCGGAGAGAGAAGTAAAGATTACACCTGCGCCGGTTGCACCCAAAACGGGGGCAGATTCTGCTTTAACGAAACCAGAACCTGTCCCCGTTTTGTTGAATCGTGAAGAGCAAGGGCGTTTAGGCGAAGCATTGGAAAGTAAGGACGCCATGGTATACCGGAACACGCTTCGCCAGATTGTCCGGCGTTCTGCGGGGCAAGATGTGTCTCAGCTTGCCGACAAATTTGATTTTGTGCTGATACAGAAATTTAGCGAACTTGCTTTGGGTATCGGCAAGACCTATGACAATTCGCGGCTGTTTGTGATGCAATGGGATGAACGGACATCCAGCATGGACATTCTTGCCAAGGCTCTTGCCGTGACAAACGTGGCGGTGTTTGCGGTTGACCAGGCCTCCTATCAAGATTTGGTGAATGATGCGAAAGTCCGGTTGCCGGCGCAACTCAGGAGCCGGTTATTGATGACTGAAAATCGCGCGTCGATTTATGCCGATGACATGCAGCTTGTGAGAGCCACGTTTGAAAATGTTTATGCGAGAGACCGCGCCTATATTCAAGTTGATCCGGAATTGCTGCGGAAAACTGACTTTAAAGTTGTGAACGGCGCATTAACGATTGCGGCGGCTCAACTGGTTTATGGCGACAAGATCATCGAATATTCTCTGGCCGCGATGGAGGAAAAGAAAGGTGAGGCGCTTTCGCTAACCTTGTCTGAATTGATGAATGGTATTGAATCGAGTTATGACGCGCTGCTCGCGCAAATGAGGAGTGCGTAATGGTGTTTGATGTCATTGCGAAGCGAGGTTCAATGGTTGCTGAAGCAATCTCAGTATTGAGATTGCCGCGTGTCATCCCCGCATGCTTTAAGCGGGGATCCACCGATTCATGGATTCCCGCTTTCGCGGGAATGACAAAATGTGTAATCATAAAGCCTTTATTTATAAGTATTTACAAATTTAGTCAAAATTGAACGGGGGAAAAACATGAGTTACGTTTTTAATGCGTTTAAAAAGAGGGGAGAATTTAAAAATACTATGAAATCATTTCGATCGCGAATCGTTGCATTCGCCACGGCCATTTTCTTTATTTCAAGCACGGTGCTAAGCGCCGCCCCTGTTGCCTTTGTTGACGCTACGGGTGTGTCCAAATCCGTCCAATCCCCGTCGGATTTGAACATTGTTCCCGCTGAATTGGGAACTTTGCATGATGCATTCGAAGCCGAAAAACTGACGAAAAATGAAAATTCCGCCATGCCGTTCATCGTTCACGTGCAGGACGCGCACGCGAATGTCGACGCGCAAATGAATATCATGAAAATCTTGAAATTCCTGTCGGAACGCTACCAAATCAATCTCGTTGCGATGGAAGGAACGGACAGCCCGCTCGACGTCAGTCAGTATCAATCAATCGGAGACCGGAAAATTCTGGAAAAAATTGTGATGGATTTTGTGAAAAAACGTGTTTTCAAAGGGCCCGAAGCCATGGCGATTTTAAATGAAAATAAAGACATGGATTTTTTTGGCGTCGAGAATGCCGGACTTTATATGCAGGACCTCAAGCTCTACCGGAATGCATTGGCCGAGCAAGTGAATGCCAATGAGGCGTTGGCCCGGTTAGAGTCGGCGGTGAATGAATTGATGAATGCGATGGTCCAGAAACGGTTCCGGGATTATGCCGTCAAAGCAGAAGCGTTTGATCAGGGCATGCTTGACATCGTTTCGTATGTTCAATATTTAAGTTCGGAGCTCGAGCGCTTGCATATTGAAACGGTGCTCAGGAAATATCCGACGCTTGCGATCTTCCTTGAACATGCAAAACGCAACACGAAAGATCCGGGTTTTGAAATGCGGGCCCGGGCGGAAGAGACAAAATTTGTTAAAAGTTTGGCCGATGGGCAGGAAAAAATATATTGGCTTTTAAAACAGAAAGTGTCAGCGGGAGAAACCGACCTTTCCAACCTCTATGCGTTTGTGGAAGCGAATTCGAAAGGCGGCGAATCGTGGAAAGTGTACCCGGCGCTGAAAAATTATTTCGAGAGTTTCCGTTTCCTGAAAGGCAGTTCCTCGGGAGGTTTGTTTTCGGAAATCCACGGGCTGAAAGATGATGTCGCCCGGGCGATGATGATGTTAAAAAGTGAAAAATATTTGTGGGAAATGAAAGAGAAACTGCGCCTCGTGAAAAAACTGTTCGGCCTGGAATTAGTTCCCGCCGATTACGGGAAAATGATCCAAAACAAAGAAAGTTTTAATTTTTATTTGATGATTGCCCGCCTTGAACAATTAGCGGCCCAGTCGGGAACCGGAAAAATAGAAATTCCTTCTTATGATTTGGGCGCGAGCTTGGGCGAGTGGTTTGGGCAATTTGTGGAATTTTATGAATTCGCGAAGAAGCGCGATACGGCCATTGTTGACAATTTGCTGGTGCGGGTGTCGCAAACAAATAATCAACGGGCCTTTTTGGTGACCGGAGGTTTTCATTCTCAGGGAATCGCCGAGATTTTAAAAGGAAAAGGGATTCCTTACGTTTCGATTGCTCCGCGAATCGCGGAATTTAGCGATGAAGAAAAATCCGCCTATGTGTCGCTGATCGAAGGTGAAATTCCGTCTTTTGAGAAATTATTATCTCAGACGATCGCCGATTCTCCGGTGACCGGAAATTGTCTTTCCGGGCGGTCTGAAGCGAGGCTCAGTCCCGAACTGCTTGCATCTCCTGTTGAAATGGGTGACGGATCCGGTGTGGTCCGTGCCGAAGTAAGAGCGCCGATTCAGGTTGTCGTGGCATCTGCTTTTCAGGCATCGGGTTTGTTTATGGATGTCCGTGATCAAATTCAGACATTAATCAAAGAGCTTAAAATTAAAGAATGGTCAAATCAATCGCTTCCTCTGCTCCGGGAGAAGTTGAAATCTCTTTATCAAGCGCATCCGGAATATAGTAAGGCGCTCATTTCACAGCCCAACGTATTTTGGTCGGCGACTGAAGGGCGCCCCGTCATTATTGTGAGAATGAAAGTTCTTAAACAAACAATCGCTGCTCCGGGAAACGTCACCTTTGCTTTGGAAGAAACGGCTTTCGGAATCCGGATGAGCCAAAATCCGCGTTCGGCAAAGTTGGGGAATTGGAATAAAGTCGAAATGATTGACGCGAAGGATAGCCGCCGGGAGGCAGCGCTTGCGTTGTCCGAGGATATCAAGCCCGCTAAGGCCAAGGGGATCAACAGAAACAAGGGGCAGATTGTTTTGCGGGCAATTTTTCAAGAAGACGGATTCGAATCTAATATGGCAAGTCCCGCGACTCAAGTGAGCGCGGAACCGAAGGCTGAAGCAGCAAAGCGATCATTTTTACAGAGATTGATCGATGCATGGACCGGCGCGAGACAAGAAGAAGCGGTTAGTGAACTCGCCGACCGGATTCTTCGGGACAGACAGGATTCAGTCCGCGAGTCTGCTGCCGCAAAATTTATTTATATGATAAAGGTTGAACGTGCCGTCCAGAAATTCATTCGGCAATGGCAACTTGCGCATCCCAAAAAGACATTTGAATGGACGGATGCGCTGCTTGCAAAAATGCAGGCTCAGTTGGTTTCGGAATATAAAAAGTTGATGGAAAAATCAGACGGCCGGTACGATGCCGTCGGTGAACCCGTGATCCGGAGAATTGATGGCATGAATGTTCCTGTTCTTGCCTTCAATGCCTCGATTCAAGAGTTGTTAGCTTCACGTGAGGTCAACCAGGGGCCGTTTGCAAGGGCAACGCTCGGTGTGACAACGAGGAAAGCTGTATTTGCGAAAGCACTTCCCGGCAGTCAAGTTCCGGCAGGGAGTCGGCCCGGTTTGCAAAAGTGGCAAGAATTGGAAGAAATAGCTGAGGCGGATGCTCGGGAAATTCAGGGTGCGATGAAACTTGTAGGAGTCGGAAGAGAATCGAATGCGGTTGCGTTGTATGCTCAGTTTCCTTCGTTGGTTGAGGAACCGACGGAGGCAGATTTCAAAGCTGCCTATGCAGAAGAGGCGGCAGAGCAAAGAGCGGAGAAAGCAGTGCGCGAAGCCGTTAAAGAGCGGTGGGGAGCTTGGGTGGCCGGGTTTAGAGAGACATGGGAAACCAAAGGGGCGCTTGCAACGGTTTCGGTTCTGACAGTGGGATTGGTAGTTGTTGGTATTGGAGGACTGTTCGCGGCACTTCCTGGTTGCGGTGGTTTTGGACTTCCTTCTACGGATCAGGACATTCTTCCGCCTGTGACGACTGACCAGCCGGGTGTTACGCCGACGCTTCCGCCGGGAGAGGAACCAGGCCCCGGAATCCTGCCGGTTTCAGGATTGGGAATCGGAGACAGCAGTTTGGCTTCAGGTAAAGCTTCTATATATACAAATGTTGCCAATGCGGAGCCTCGTCTGTCGCTCAATACGACGTACCCGAATATGCCGGTTTATCAAACCACACAAAATTTGGGGAGCAATCCGAATAGCTTGGTTTCTTTTATTATTCAAGTGGACCAGCCCCAAGGTTTCAAACTTAACTCGAGCAATCGTGTTGTTGTCGGCTTTGAATCAAATGCCGATTTTGGCACGCTTACTTTTTGGGGACCGAATGATAGTCAAATTGCGGTTTTCCCGAATCTCGACTTGCGTAACGACGGAGTTGGCTTTTATGACTTTACCGACGAGCTGGCGACGTTAATCGGCGTTCGATATGCCTCAATGGATGAACTTTTGGCCGCGGTCAAGAAATTTGAAATGAAAATTGCAAAAACAGATTTGTCCGCAGGCACGACCAACGCGAGAATCGGAATGCCAACGGCAGGTGTCCGGGCCGATGAAGTTTTGTTGACTTTGCAAACGCCGCTTCAGCCGACAGCGCAACCGAATGTGGCTACGACGGCCGGAGGTTTAAACGTTTATTCTCCGTTTGGCAATAATCCGTCCATCGGAGTAAGGTTTATCGCAACCAATCAAGGAGAAATTGCTCGCGACGAAAATCTTTCTGACACGGGTACTTGGGGACATGTTTTACTTCCGGGGCAAGGAAAAACAAACATCAATGGTTCGATTTTTGACGTAGAAATTGCGGACACGGAGCTGGAAATTAGGCTTACCGCCGCCGGACAGCCGACCGGTATCATCCAACTGACGGGTTTGACATCCGGACAGTGGTTGCGAATCGATATCGATCAACTTCGCGGCGTGTTTTTGAACGTGGATATTACCAAAGCTTCCGTGGAATTCAAAAAGGGAAGCGTGAAAAATACCTCCGGGATTGTCGTGCAGTCGATTGAAAACCCGATTGCGCCGCAAGCGGCATCGCAGAGTATTACCCTTGCGGATGTGACCGGCGGAACCGTAAAAGATTACAGTCTGGAAAAAGTTGAAATCAAACAATCGGGCAGCGGAACGAGGGAAGACTTGGGCGCCAGGTTCGGAGTGTCTGTGACCAATCTTGGTGCAAATAGTCCGAGCGCAATTACTTTGCAAGGTCCGGCGGGCTCGAACGGACAAACGGTTACATTCTCGCTGCTGAGGCAAACGCCGGGCGGCCCTTTGTTGACGCCGGAACAACAACGAAATTTCATTATTTTTTCTAATGTGCAACATGATGCGGCCATTTCGTTTTTGAGAGTGACCTTGCAGGGATATAAATATGATGCGAATTTACAACGGCAATTCGTCGCCGTCGGTGGAAATCAAATTATTATGGTAGGCCAGGGAGATTTGACGCTGGCACAGTTGGTGAAGGCGTTGGAAGATTCGGGTATCGATACGGCCATTCTGGATCAAGTGGCGTCGATTTCCCTTGAAATTGAAGGCGGTACGACGGCAACGCTTGCAGACGGAACGAAACTGACGATACAGGCTGGTACAACTGGCAGGTTTAGCGTTGATAAAAGCGGAGCAGCAATTCCGGAGGTTCCTCGTTCGTTAGATGTGATTAATTTGGTGACTGGCGGTACGCCGCAAGGTTTCCAGGCGAAAAATATTCAAGTGCGCCGATATGGAGCGGGCAATGATCTTGTTGTGGATGCAACCGATACAACCGTGACATTGGTTAATAATGCGCAACTCAACCCCGGACAAGCGAGTCTTATTAATTTTGTGGCGGGAACGGGCGATTCTTTTGCATTAAGCAGGGGGGCGAATGTTGCTGCGATTACGGGAATCGTATCGCACCCCAATATTAATTATTGGCTGGTGACGCTAAACGACAATCAAGGGCGATTGGTTCAGCTTGTTGTCCGCGGATACGGAGACTTAATGGTCTCGGAAATCGAGGGTGTCTTGGAGGCCATTCGCGTGAGCAAGAATCTATCAAGCGTTAATGAGGTCCTCGATCTTGATCATTTAACCGGAATGGCGATTGGTGCTGTGGGGGACACAAAAGCCAATATTCCCGACGTCGGAGACAATATTCCGCAGGTTAAACCGGGGACTACCGGTTTTCAATTGACAGTCAATTTAGACGGTGCGACGACTGGCGGATTGAATCCGTATGATTTTCCGGTGACGGCTGAATTGCCGAATACGACAAGCGCGACGGGAAATGCGCGGCCGATCGGAGCCGCGACGGTATTTACGGGTCCCGTGAATCAATTTACGATCGTTAATCAAGTGGCGAAGACGGCGGAAACAGATTCGGTCGGAATCGAATTTTATAATGGTGAAATTACAAAAGCATTTTTCCAATTAGAGAATTATGACCGGGTTAGTGTGAAGGTCAGATACAAAGATCAAAATGGGATTGACCGGGATGCGGTGTTTACGGATATAAGTGTAGAAGCCGGCATTCACACAAAAATTCGGGACGTGATTGATCTTGTTAAAGGATATCCCGATTTTAATTCGCTGGTTTCAACGTATGTGTATATGAGTCCCGTGAAGGTGAGTGCGACTGTGACAAACCCTCTTCCGGCTGGAGCAAAATTAACCGTTTATGCCTATGGGGCGACGGTTGAAGGAATTAGTTTAATGCCCGTGAATGGTTCAGTTACCGCGGCGAATGCTGTGATTGATGCCAATGTTTCACTTTCAGCGGGAACAGGAGCGGTTGCGGCGATTGCCCGGCCCGCGGATTCGATCTACTCAATGGCGGTTATTTCACAGTTACCGCTAACGAGTAGTGCGGGTCTCAATTTTCTTATTTCAGATTTGTTAAATAATCCAAGATCGTTCTTTGTGGAAGCTGATGTATGGGATGACAACACCCAAACAATAGTAAGAAGCGGGCTGCCTGTGCGATTCACTATTCAAAACGAGCCTGATCGGAATGTGGAACTTCCGAAAGACTACGCAGTGATACTGCCTCAAAATGGAGCCGGTTTTAAAATTGATCAAGGTGTGAATTTAGGAAATTTCGGAGTCCGGGTTTACATTGACAGTGCGGATGTCCAAAATTTGCCGCCGCTCGGCCCTAATCAGGTGTATCGCGTGAAGGTTTCAGCTCAAGGGCAATTGCCGGAGGTACGTTCTGAGGCGAGGGAATGGGTGGCTGAAGGGACTCAATTACAAACAGGTATGGTGCTTATTAAAGATGATGGAGCACGCCAGCTGTATATTCAGGAGGTTCTTAAAGCATCCGGAACAGACAAAGTTGATCATATTTTAGCTACAACGCATGATCGTTCGGGCGCTCAAATTGGTACTCGCACATCCATTCCAATGGTGGATCTTGTCGGGAAATATACTGTTGGTGCAGGCAGGGCCGAAGCAAGGGCAGCAAGTAGAAGGGTGGGAACAGGTGTTGGCCGTATGCGCGTGCCGGTGGTTCCGCGTGTTACAGCGGGAAAGAGAGAAGTGACAGCAAGGCCGCAAGTGTCGGGTGCACGTCAATTCGGCCGTTCGTTTCGTGATTTGCTGACCGAAAAGAAGGTTACACGCAGGGCTTTTATTGCCGGTGCCGCCGCCGGTGTTGTTGCTATTTACGGATGTGGGACGACGGGAGGTTTGCCGGCGCCTGTAGTAGATAATGGGACGGGAATGTCTGATTTGGGACCGAACCATGGTTATACCATTAATCTTAACGACCTCAATGTTAGAACCGCTTTAGTCAGTGTTATCGCGAATCAGGAAAAAATCACCAATGATGCCGCAGCCGCGAAACTTGAGAAAGTTTTGAGCCGTGTGACACAAATCAAAGTGGTGCTTGATGCCGGGCTCGCACCCGGGATTCCCTATGAATTGGACGGACTCTATGCGATGCCTCAAGGAACTGCGACGTCTCTTCCTGCGGGAAAGGTGAGATTTGAAGGAAACCGGATTAAAGGGGCGAATGAATTACTATCGAGCGGGAAAATGCTTTATGATTTAGAAAAAGCACCGTCTGCAGTGCTGGTTTATGAAACGGTGAACGATGAATCAATTGATTTATTCGCGCTGGGTGGCCATTTTGTTAATTTGAATTGGGAAGCCGTGCCCCCAAACGGCGTTCGTCCACGAGTGATCAAACTCGAATATTGGTCCATCGAAAAAGATGACCAGGGGAATGTCACAGACACAGACCACATATCGTTTTTTGCCATGACTCCCGCCCTGGTTAGAGAACTCGAAAACGTTCCGGGTACGCCCGAATTTAAGGGTGCCGTTACGGTTTTTGAAGGAAATCATGAAATTGATGTTGAAACTGTTTCCGCGCAGCCGGCCGACCGGAAATCCGTCGGTTATAAATCGGTTCACGAAGCGAATGATTTGTTCATTCAGTGGCTGCAGGGGAAAGGCATTACAACCCCTCAATACGAAAATGCTGTCGGCAATTTTTACGATGATAAAGACGGCAGAAATATTAAATTGGGCAGCGGTGCGATTGTCGAGGTGAATTCTGCCACGGGTGAAGAAAATTTGATACCCGGTGCTTTTCGATTAATCACAAGCGTGCCTTACAAAGGAGCCTTCAACAGCCTTGTGATTCAACGCAATGTGAGGGCTGCGTTCCCTCAGACGCCCGATCGATATTTGGGTTTTGCGGTTTATGTGCCGGAGGGTGTCAATCAGTTTGAAGTCGCATTGATTCCCGATGGAAACGTTGCTCCGTCCGCGCCTTTGGTGTTTAAGAAAGGTGCCGGTGGGATGCTTGATTTTGCCGAAGGATGGAATTTTTATGTTCTGGATGCTAAAGATTTTGTCCTTCACGAAGAAGGCCAAGTGCCGACATTCCAATATCAATTTTACCAGGCAAAACTTGACATCAAACAACGTGGCTTAAATGGTCAAATGGTGCAGGCGATTTTTCCGGGTGCTATTCCGTCGGCCAATGTTCAGACTGTCAGAGCGGAAGTACGAGCAAAAGTTGAAGGCCCTGAAGCTCTTTCACCATTTGAACGATGGGGACGCTCAGCGTCTACAATTTTCGGATATCGCGCATTTGATCGGCGGTTGTTTCTCACGGGAGCATCTGCGGCCGCTGTTGGTGCTTGCACGAACATTCCGCTTCCCATGGAGTTTCCGTTGTTTCCCGGTGTTGATTTGGTGTCACCTACAGCGAGAATTCCCTGGGACCAGACGTTTAATGATCTGGTTGAACGATCGCGTGTGCGTGCGGGCAGTGCTTACGACCCATTCTTAGTGATAGATCAACCGGATTATTATGCAACGTCTGATCGCGAAACTCGCGGTCTTGATTTTCATGAGGGGAATGCCGTTCGCGTGTTAGCGCCGGCTTTTAAAGGTAATAAAGTTAAAGCGATGACCCGGCCGCGTGTTGTGCATGATCACATTTCGTTTCAGTTTTACAATCGTTTTACGGATGATCAATGGAATGAGCTTGCTTTTTCACCGGGTTTGCTTGATTGGGGTTCTCCTGAGATCCGCCCGGCTTTGCCGGAAGTGTGGTCACCGGACAATTATGGTTGGAGCCGGCTGAATCTGGGAACAGTATTAGATTTGCCGACTGACCAGGAGCCTTATGCAGAAGGCTTCACGCTAAGTGCAACAGGATATTTACGCTTGGCACCGACCGCTGTGGTCGACGGAATAAAGAAAATGCTGAGTTATAGTTCATCGTTCCGGTATTTTCTGCAGAATACGGGAACAGATCTTGAGAAAACGAGATTTCCCCAAATCCGCGAAATTTATCTTTCAAATACCTATTTTGAAAACCAGGAAGAGGGAATTCGCGCTGTGATCACGTTTAACGGAGAGGCGTTTGAGGGGGTAGCCGAAGTGACGTTCCGTTTTGGTTTTCCGTCCGAAATGGAAATTACGCGCGGGGTGTTGATTCCGCGCCGTGATGTTGCGCCCGGTGAAATTAGAATCGGTGGTTTCAGTTCGATGTTTTGGAAATCTGAACCCAATGCGAGTGCTCATGATATCGATAAAATTATAGCGGTTGGGGAAGGAGGCGTTACCTCGTTCTCGCCTTATAATCCCGGGCAGAATATTTTCCCGGAGATTATCCGGAATCCCACCGCGTACTATTTAGAGCAGCAAAATAGAAATCGCGCAGATTATCAGGCATACGACAATGCACGTTACGATCTCCGTGCGAATACGGGAGTCACGGGCATTGTGGTGGCCTATGAGGATGGGACTCCTGTCCAACATGCGTTCGATGTTTATATTCAGCCCACGATTTCTGAGGGAGACGATAATGTTGCGGGAGGGATTAGGATCGATGACGCTTTGGCAAAAGGACGGCCGGTTTATTTCAGGCTTAAAGTAGGTGCGTACGGGGATTCTGTTGAAGCCAGCCTTATTCCCAGACGATCTGAAGTGCGGCAAGCTGCTGTTGCTCAGGCGAGTATCAACGAAAAGATACAGCCGACGTCTGCAGAAATAGCGCGCGCGAGAGGCGTTCGCGGGAAAAATATACCCGCCAGATCGACCGCTGTTTTTGATGTGCCGAAGCCAACGACCGGTGTGCCGACTCTTCGACGCCCCGGTGAGCGTTTTGTGCGTTCTGAAGCGCGGTTGCTTGGAAATGTAGACAGATTCCGATCGGTTATCGAAAAACTGGATCAAGGTGTGCGCGAAGCTGAGGTGGCGGAAGTCGAACGCGTTGTTGGGGAACTTCATCAAGCTAACGTGCCTGTGACGGGAATTACCGTGGATGAAAATATTATCAAGAATGTATTAATCACGCCGGAAGGGGAATTTCCAAAATTAGCCGGCATTTTAGCGACTGTGGCGAAAATCCCGGCATTGCTCGGGCGATTATTGAAAGTGAATGGACGGCAATTAAAAATTCCGTTTGAACTTAATGTGACATGGCCCGGTTCCGGTGTTGCGCTTGCCGAAACTGTTCCGACTATTACGACAAACGGAAATCCGGTTTATCAGGTAGGCCTTGATCAGCTGGGTGAAATGTTTACATCTGCCGTGACGGAAAACTTAATTTCGCCCGTGCTTGGGGTGAAAGGTGCTGAAGACAGAATCCGGGAGATTTTGGCTGTCGTTAATCAACTTTCAGAAGCGGAACGGAATGTTTTATTTCCGGTTGCGACATCTTCGGATTTAAAATTCAGCAGGGAGATTACGTCCAGCTCCATGCTCGATGAGGATGGCATTTTGTGGATGATTGCGAATGCGGCTGTGTTTCAGCAACAAAATGTATGGCATAAAGTGGTAATTATCAATGACGACTTAAGTCCTGCGAAGGCGGCTTTGCTGAAGATGTTATCCGAAGCCACTAAAGGAATTGGTCATGTTACAGTTGTTGATGGCCCTATTACGCCAAAATTGATTATGAAGTTGATTCAAGGCGATGAGGAAGCACGTCAGGCAGCCGGACGGTATGCCGCCACCGGGAAAACGGAAGCTTTCTTGGAACAACATACAACTGTTGTTTTGCCGCAAACTATTTTAGAGCAAGTGGTAAATGGGAAAAGCTTGGTGGACCGGATTAGCCAAAGATTGGTTTCAATCCTGCAATCATTCATGGCTCCGGGCAAGCGCCTCGCTGGCTATAATTTATCGTGGGCGGGCCGGGTCGGCATGAATGCCGGTTTCGATGCTCTGCTCAAGCAGCCTGACGACAGAGAAGAATTTACACCGAACCTGGGTGGTTATCGGGGCTTAACGGGGCGTCAAAGTGATGCTTTCGCGCAACTCTGGGATCGTGTAAAAGCCAGTATTGCGGTATCGATTTCGGCGTAATCAGTTTTGAAGGTTTCATGTCATCCCCGCGTCCACCTATCAAACTGGCGGATCCGCCGTCCTGTTGGGCGGAAAAGCGGGAATCCACAAGATCGGCTGGATGCCCGCTTAAGGCATGCGGGCATGACATGAATGAACACCACTGTTACTTCAAAACACTAAATAAACACGTTTTTTGGAATTTAAGTTTCTCAAAGGGGAATGTGAGGATGACAAACCTATGAAACAGCTTCTTTTCAGAGCCATTGCCGTTCTTCTTTCCGTCACGTTTTCAGTCACCTCGGCCGTTTCTTACGCGCAGAATATTGACCTTAAACAAGCGCTGTTCCAAAGCCACGAAGTTTCAATTCCGGATATCGCCGGAAAAATTGAAATTCCGGAAGCGCTTGGCTCGGTGCAGAACGTCCATTCTTCAGGGCCTGCCACGATTATTCATATCCAGGATGCCCACGGCCAGATCGTTGCGCAAAAGAATATCGAAAAAATTCTGACCGTGCTGCGCGACCAGTATGGATTCAAAACCGTATTTCTTGAAGGCGGTTTGAAGGGTGAAGTCAATCCGGGATTGCTCCGGTTTTTTAAAGACAGGAAGTTAAATGAAAAATTGGCGCAATATTTTCTTGAGAAGGGCGCGATCGGCGGTGGCGGGCTTTTCCTTCTGCATTCAAACGGGAAAGCGAAAACTTTTGGCGTTGAGGACGCGCGGCTTTACCGGAAGAATCTCCGCCAGTTTCGTCAGATTTATCAAAGAAAAGATAGTTCCGATCAATTTTTGAAAAACGTCAAGACACGCCTTGCGACACTCGGCTCGCATTATTTCAATCAGGACCTGAAAAAATTCCTCAACGATTGGCTTTTGTTTCAGGATTCAAGGGCTGATATGGTTGCGCATTTAAATGCGTTAGATTCTGCTGCGAAGAAATATTTGAAAATGGATTTGCATGATCCCTTAAACCAATTTGAATATCCGCAGCTTCTCCGGTATTTTAAGTTGAAGGAACTCACTTCTTCTGTCATTCCCGCGCAGGCGGGAATCCATGGATCCCTGCGATCGGGGACGAACCTGCTACCGGGAATGGGGACGGACCTCTTGGACCAAAGTGAACAAAGAGGTCCGTCCCCTATAGTGCAGGAACAAGAGAAACTATCGGATTGGTTGAAAAAGAATGGGTTAGAGGAATACTTGCCCGTCATTGCGAGGAGCGAAGTGACGAAGCAATCCCTGAACTTTAAGATTGCTTCGCCCGCAATGGGTCTTACGGCTCGCAATGACGACAAGAACGATAATTTTCACACCCAGCGGCCCTCAGATCGAGCGGATCTGAGGACTGCTCGTGCTTCGCGGCCAGCCGCCACGAGAGCCGAGCTGGAACAATTCTACCAAGTCGCCAAACCCAAAGGTTTCACGTTCAAAGACTATCCGCATTTAAGCAAACAATTCGGCGCAATCATTCTGAAAGAGGAATTAGACGCCACGTTTCTGTTTAAGGAAATAGAAACGCTGACCGGGAATCTTCTCAAAACACTCGCAAAAAGTGATGAGGAGAAGAAGCTGATTTCGCTTTATTACGATTATCAAATACTGGGAAAACTGTTTGCTCTGGAGCTTACGCGCGAGGAGTTTGATCGGGTTAATAAAGAATCGAATTTAATAGCACCGGATGCTGTGATTGAACGGATGAAGGCGTTGGCGTTGCCGCACCTGGTATTGCGAGGAGTGAAGCGACGAAGCAATCAAGAGTCAGTGTCATTTCCCACAAGAGCAGACCGGCGCAGCAATCAAGGGACTGTGTCATTCCTCGTAAAATCAGAACAACGAAACAATCAAGGGCGTTTGTCATTCCCGCATGTTTTTAGCGGGAATCCATTGTTAGGAGATTCCCGAGAACAGCTTTCGGGAATGACAAAGAGGGGCATTGAGGGGCCTGTACAAAACCTCTTCCGCCGCTGCCTTCAATTCTATCAAACCGCCAATGAACGAGAACAAGTTATCTTCGAAAACGTTTTGAGTACGTTAAAACAAACCAAGCAGGACAAGGCCGTTCTCGTTACCGGCGGTTTCCATCAAGAAGGAATCGAAGCGATTGCGAAGGAAAAAGGTTTTTCGTATTTGTCGATTATGCCGAAGATCAATGAAATTCAGGACAGTCAACTTTATGTGAACCGGATGACGTTAAAACCTGTTTTTCTTTCTCCCGCGTCAAACGTTGCACCAGCGCAAATCATTAATCCGATGCACGAAACAGCTGCAAAGATTGGCCGCGCTGAAGCACAGTATTTAGCGGATGATATTCAAACGGGAATCCAAGACATGCAGGCGACACTCAAGACTTCTGCACAGCCTGACGGCCCGGCGCTTAAATTGCATGACAGCATGTTTTTCAACATGCGCCAGACGAGTACACAAGAACACACGCGCACAGGGACACAAGTAGAGATGAAAGCTTCCGCGCCTGTGCCTTATGCTCCTGTGCTCTTGCGAGGTCCAGGAATGCAGCGAGCGAGGGCAGCCGAAGGCAGTACTTCTGATGTTTCTTCTGAAACATCAGAACGTGCCGAAGCGCGCAACCTTGCACCCAAAATGGGGACAGGTTCTAAGACAATAAAACCAGAACCTGTCCCCGTTTTGGGGAATCGAAGCGTACAGGAGTCCTTGCGGTTGCGGCAGAGGGAAAAGAATGCCGCTGCAAGGGCCGAAGCGCGCGATAATGGCAGCAGTGCCGAGGAGTTTTTGGCAGAAACGCGCAAGAGTACTTTGAATGTTTCACCTGTACGGACAGTTTGGGAGAAGTTTAAGGTAGATGAAGGTACGGCTCTGAAAGTTGCGCCATTTGCGCGAACGGTAGCCGTGACAGGCCTTTATACGTTATTGGTTTTTTATTTAGCCGGTGCTCATGGCATTTTGGTTTCGAGTGTGATAGCCGGGTTGGTCAGCAATGTGTTTTATGCTGTTCTTCATTGGAACGGTGTTTATATGCCTCACAAAGCCGGACCTCCGGTATTTAAAAAGTTTTATCGCTTCAATGAACGTGTTTCGATGTGGGGACGATTGTTTGTTCTGGGCCTGTTTTTATATCTGCCTTACTTCGTTTTTTTTCCAGCGACGTTTTCGATTGGCCCTGCACTTTCCTTCATGGTTGGTGTGAGCGCAACGACGTGGATGATTTTGGCGCATCTGTTTTATAACAGCGGATTGCATCACAGAGGCTTATACGATTGGCCGTCTTTACTCGTTCCACCGTCAGCAACATTAAAGTACAAGCTCGAACATTTGGCCGGATTTCCCGGATCGGGAATTACGCCGGATATGATCGAAAGCATTCTCAAAAGAGTTCAAGATGGGAAGATTACACTGAGCGGTGAAGATCTGAATATTATCGCCGAAGGGGCTGCCGGTGAAATTAAAACCATCGGTGTGATTGACGCGAGGATCGCTCACGAATACCGGCTATTGCACCATAGCGCGAATGCGATTGTCTTTACGCCCAAAGGAACGATTCTTGTTCAGCGTCGAGTTCACAATAAAGTCAAACCGTTAGATGTGACGATCTTTGGCGGGCATGTAAAGGCCGGAGAGACGATTTATCGGACTGCGATTGATGAATTGGCCGAAGAGGCCGGTATGAGTAAGGACGGAGTCCTTGAAGGGACATGGAAACTGATTGGCGCAGAAAACGGATATTCTTCGGACCGAACGGATCCGCCAAATCGAGAAAAAATTACCAATTATATGTATTTTGCGACTTCGAAAGAAGTTGAAAAGGCCCTTGAATATGGCCGGTGGCTGGAAGAAAAAAAACGTTCGATGACTCGCGAGAAATTTAAACGCTGGATTGAACGGGAACAAACGCGCCATGCAGGAAATGGAGAAACCTGGGCAATTTATGAACTTACGCTGGAAGAGCTTTTGCAAGCTGCGAGAGGAGAGAATGTAATAAAAGAAGATGTTTTTAAGGACGGCGTCCAGCAATGGAATGTGAAATTGACGGATGACCTTCTTGAGCCGCTATTGGCGGATAAAGCCGTGGTGGATAAATTGAAATCATCTGTTGCGGCTGCCCGAGTCAATCGTGAAGAGGTGGTAAGAAAAATAATGGAGGTTAGAGAGATCTTTTCGCAAGAAAAGCCATGGGATGAGGCGGCGCGTAGCCACTCAAGAAAGTTAATTGATGAGGCTTTGAAAGATATCCGTTCCGTATTGTCTGTGGGGGTTGACTCCGATGACCCATTCTTGTCTCTATTGTATATGGCCCAGGTAATGAATAAATTTGTCGGTGGGACTCGCGGACCATCTAAATCACCGCGACGGGTTCCGTCTGCGCAAATCTTCTTGATTGATCAATCCGGCAAGAAAATTCTCTTCCAAAAACGCGGACCGTATAAAAGGCTTTTTGCGGGAAAACTGACGGTATCTGCCAACGCTAAAGTGAATAAAGAAACTGTATTAACCGCAGCCGCTGATGCTATTGAGAAAGAGACGGGCGCCAAGATTCCGCTCGCGCGACTCAAAGATGTGCGCTTGGGCGAAAATGCTCCGGGGGATCCCGTCTATTATTTTTATACTTTATCCGATGCGGAAGAGCAGAGGCTTCATGAATATTATGAAACGAATAAGGCTGCGTTTCATGCTGATGGAATCGATCTGGTATGGGATCAGGAAAAAAGATCATTACACCTTGTTTCGATTGATGGGAAGGTGACTGCGGACCAAGTGAAGGCAGCTGCTGAAGAAATCAGAAAAAAGGTAGGGATTCCGTGGATTCATCCTGTTTTTGATCTTCGGGCGATGGTTGCGGCTGCGGTTGAAAATGAGACCGGACTGAGAATCCCGTTTGAAAAATTACATAAAATTGATTCTGGGAAAGTGCGTTCCGGATGGCTGGCGAGTTACGATTTTTATGCGTTGAACGAGAAAGAAGAAAAAAAACTTGTCGCATACCAAACGGCGCATCAAGATCAATACCGGGCAGATGGGGTTTTGATGGATTGGGACGCCAGAAAAAAATCGTTATGTGTGCTTTCGGTTGATGGGAAAAATGTGCGAGAAAAAATTCGGGAAATCGCCGGTCAGATCAGACGGGAAACCAATATCCCCGGAATCTATCCGGTTTTTGATAAGAACGAAGAAAGGCTTTTTGTCTACCAGTTAACGGGAGAAGATGCAGCCTTCTTAAAGAAAAAAATGGAGCAGGCAGAGCGCGATCGGCGGGATGCGGAAGCACAGTTGGTTGATGGTGGCTCGAATATTTTTAAAACGATTGATTCCGATGAGATGGTTTTTAAAACCAGGCAGGAGATTGAAAGCGAATTTCAGGCGAATCCATTGGCGTTTGCTTTAGATCTCACAGGTCCGTATGTCAGTGATTCAGCAATTTGGGAAGAGATATTTCCTGATATCCTAAATGTCGATGACGAGGCCGCCGCGTCGGTTGAGGTTGCGGGCGGAAAAGGCGCAAACACTCATATTCTTCGTCAACTGATGAATTCTGGGAAAGTGCCGGTGCTTCAAGTGCCTGATTCGTCTGTGTTGACGACGCACGCTTTTGAGCGGATGGTTTTCGGCGATCCGGTGATCAAAGAGTTAGTCGAACGTCTTGAAAAAACGGAGGATGAAGACGAAATCCGCATGCTTTGCCAACAGATCAGGGACCGGATCGGAAAATTGGAGTTCCCGAAACCACTTAGAAATCAAATTGCCAGAGAGTTTAAGCGATTGGGCGGAAAAATCGCCGTGCGCAGTTCCGCGACGGTTGAAGACCTCAAAAATTTTGCGGCTGCCGGACAGGCGAAAACCAAATTGTACCAACTATCGGTTAATCAAACGTTGAAATCAATTAAAGTGGTTTGGGCCAGTCTCTTTGACGATGGATTTGTGACCATCCGGAGGAGGGCTGGCCTCAGTGTCGCCAAGGCAGGGATGGCGGTTCTGCTTCAAAAGTTTATCGAGCCCCGCAGCTCCGGCGTGGCATTTTCGGTGGATCCCGATGATTCGATTAACCGGCCGATTATCAAAATCGATGCGGTTCATGGAATCGGCGAAGGGATTGTGGACGGGAAGATTCCCGTTGATAAATGGAAGGTTGGTCCGATGGCGGATGCGATTTTAGAAAAGAAAATCCAGAGGAAGAAGCAAAAGGTCACTACGAAACCGGGCGGTGATATTCAAACGGTGGACCTTTCGGATGAAGAAGCTGACCTTCCGAGCTTGTTGGATGCCGAAATTCTTGAGGTGGCGCGCTTGACCAAGTTGATTTGCAGGCATTACCGCGCTCGAGGATTAGCAAACAATATCGATATAGAATTTGCGGTGGATGAGAATGGAGAAATTTTTATTGTTCAGGCGCGCGCGAAAATCATTTCGGAAGCCAAACGTGAGGAAAATCAAGCCGTTTTCGTCGTGCGGACAGTTGATGAAAGCCAAGTTCCGTCCATGAGAAGACATGTTCTGGATTCTAATGCAACTGCGGCGACTCACGGTGCCGTGTATGCGCAGCTTCAGATATTGAAAGGGCAGAAAGGCGGCAGCGAAACTCAGGATAAGCATCTGGCGGCCCAAGTAAGACCGGGCGTCATTTTAGTCGCGCATCACACCAACAATGAGTTTAACGATGTGTTTGCGAAGCTGGCCGGTGTTATCACAACTGACGGGGGCAGCACATCGCATGCCGCGCAGAATTCACTCCCGCTGCAGATTCCGTGTCTGGTGGGGGCAACGGATGCTTTTGAAAAGCTTGCTGCGTATGACGGTCAAATGGTGACGTTTGATTCCGGAAGACGGACGATTTATCTCGGCAAGGGCCCGATTGTGGAAGAAAGGCGGACGGTCGGGATTTACAGATCCGATGAAAAAATGACTCCGGAAGAGGTTCTCAGGGAAATGGAACCCCATGAAATTTTTGAACGTTGGAGCATGATGCATATACGTCGCTCCGAAGTCTATCAAGACTTTCCGGAAGACGGACATTTGCGCAAGCGATCGAGTGTTTACCGGTGGTTTGAGCTCGACTACTATTGGCAGGCATGGGACCGTCTGACGGATGTTTTCGAGAGATTCTTTGTCGGACGAACGCCGTGGAAATTAGAAACCCAGGAACGCGTTTTTAAAAGCAGTTCCACATATAAAACTCACAATCCCGATGAACCACCTGACACGGTACGGATGTATTTATATCAACGGATAACCCGGAACGATCCACACAGCATTTTCTATTTCGTTAAAAATGTGCGGAATCTTAGAGCACACGATTTGCAAGAGCTTTTTAATGCGCGGTGGACCGGGCTCAAGACGTTTGGTGAGGTGATATCCGGAATGAACGGTATGATTACGAAGGACAATGTTGAGACGATGGTTGACGGAATCATCGATGCGTTTGTCTGGATGCATATTGGTTTCTGGCTTGATGTGACGGTGAATCATATTTTTGCTTTCGATCAGGCAAGATATATTGACAGAAATTTCCGGGAAATTATGAAAGATGAAGCGGCGGTCGGTCTTCATGCCGAGTTCAGTATCGACGAAAACAGAAAAGATATTCCGAAGGGGCTTATTCTCAAGCTTTCGCGGCAGAAAGATAAGGAATTTTATGCTTTGATTGAGCGGGTGTGGAGCAGTCCGGCGGTAAGTGAAATGTTCGAGCGCCATAAAGATCCTGCCGAACTGGCGGAGAAATTGAGGGAACACTATCCGCAGATTTATGACATCGTTGAAAAGTGGTCTACGAAATATAAAAAGACGAGCGAACATCTCGATGACCCTTCAGATACCCTTTTTTATCTGGAGGACATCAGAAGCCGTATTTTAGAAGGCAAAAGCGTGACGGAAGAATTTCTTGCGGCCTTGTGCATGAAACATCTTGAGAAAACGAAGGAAGAGGAATTAAGCCTTCAATCGTTAACAAAAGACGAGAACTTGAATTTATTGATGCGGGGATTCGTCAGGGTTGCACGCGCAGGGACTCGAAAACCATGGATGGTTTCCGCACGAGAAGTGGATGCGGGCCTTGGACTGGCGCTTGAAAAAATCAAGAAGGTAATCGAGAACCAGAACGCGAAAATGAAGACGGCGAGAAGAGCCCTCACCGAATATCCGCAGCTTAAAGAAACCATGTCTTTGTCTCATCAGGAGTTTCTCCTTCGTGAAGACGGCCATCATGTGATTGCGCCTCTTCAGCGAAGAGTCGCTCGTATGATGCTTGAGGCGGCCCAGAATTATTTAAAAATTTTGGGGGTCCCTCAACGAATTTTTGACATTGGCACGGATGAGGTAGTTGCCTTGTTTAAAGACTCGGACCCATCATATGTCGGGGAAACATTCAATCGAAACAGGTTGTTTAAGAAAGCTGAAGACGGACTGAGCGAGGGTTGGAAATCGGTACCTGAAGAAGCCGTCGCACAGTATGAAAAAGAGCTTGAGCAGGTTTTTGAAATTTTACGCCGGCAAGAATCCATGGCGCATGTCGACCGGGTGAAAAGATATTACCAAAGGGAAGAGAAGCGTCTTCGGGATAGAATTGTATTTCTGCGAGATACACTGAGTTTGCTAAAACTTAAAGAGTTGCTGAACAGCCGGGACAAAAAACGCCAGGAGTTAAAAGCCCATGTACTTCTCATCTGCGGCAATGATTTCCTGGATAATTTTCAGGAAGCGGTGGAATTATATAATGCTCATAAAATTTCAAAGATTCTCATTTCAGGCGGTTTGGGCAAAGGGACGTTGTCTTTGATTCGAAATGCGGTTTTGGAAAGAATTCCGGTTCATATTTCGGATGATGAGGTGATTACGCATGAAAGCCAGATCGAACGGCTTGAAACTCTGAGGAAGGCTGGCAAACTCGATATGGCGCTTAAACGGAGGGAGGCAGAAATTATCAAAGAGATTATTCTGCATATGGCGCGTAACAGGGTTGACCAAAAAGGAAACCCGCGTCCGGTTCCGATTGATGAAAAAGATATTATTCTTGAAACCGAAACGTCAATCATTACAGAATATTTTGAGAAGACTAAACCGATATTAAAGCAAGTTCACCAGGAGCTTGGTTTAAGTAATAACGATCCATTGGTTGTTGCGTACATGCACGACCCCGTCCAGCAATTTCGGACGAAGGGAACATTTGCTGTTTCTTATGCCGATGAAATAAGAGATGGAAAAATCGAAGGGGTTAGTTATGCACTGGACCACGACATTTACGGGCTTGGAAGAAAAACAGTTAAACTTAATATGTTGCGCGAGATGTTCGCGCTCATTATTTTTACTCGCTCCGGAGATGTCCGGCCGATTTATAACGGTCAAAACGGCCTTTCTGCAATTCCGGAGATTTATTGGAAAACGGCCGCCGATTTGCTTGGTGGATTTTCGAAAAACGATGAAAACAGGGCAAAGTTACGGGAGCTTTTTAGTGGGATGATCGAAGGGCTGAGAAAACGCCGGTCTGATTTCCCGGCTGATCTCCCGACTGTTTTGTCCGGCCTTCCCAAAAACCTGAAGGCTTTTAATGACGCGCTTCTCGAGTTGTTTGACGAGCAAGGTCAGTTCGAATCACAGCCAGCCAGCCAAACCCGTTCTGAAGTGCGGGAAACATTGACTGAACATCCGGCTGTATTCGATTTTTACAGTCCGCGAGTGATTGATTTATCCCTGGTTTTTAATGAAGAAGCGGCGGAACAATTTGTATGGAACCGGGGGCGAGGGTCGAGAATGTTGGGCGGGCGCATATTGAATTCCAATGAAATGCCGACGGTGTTTGATGTAGAAAGTGCGCTGAAGCCGGTTGAGGATCAGGTTGGCGGGAAATATGGCGCGGTGACCGTTTATTCTTACGGCAATTATTTGCATAATGACTGGTTTGTGATTTATGACGGGGCGCGTCAGCAAGTTTATCACCGGAAGGATGAGCCGGTCTTTGAGAGGATATATAGCATGATGGTTGCGTGGAATACCGGAGCAATTACATCGGAAGATGTAAGGTTCGTAAAAGTTGACGGCTCCGGGCAGGTCAAGGTTTTGATTGGTGACTCTACAGAAAACAGAGCAGCTGAGGTTAAAACTGCCTTTTTCGGTCAGAGGCTCATTCATCATGGGGCGGCAACGCCGGTTCAGGATATCGCAAATCAATTTGATGATCTTTACCACTTATATGTGCTTCCGCAGTTTATTACTTATAACGAACAGGGTAAGCCGCAATACGGGCAAGCCATCGGATTTCAAGAATTTTTTGTGGATTTGCCGGTGCCCGGCCGGCCGGTGGACCGGCGTTTGCTGAAAAAAGTGTTGGCGAATGACGGCGAAGCGGAATTTGATTTAGCGCCATATTTAAATCAGGAGCCGAATCGATATTCGATCGCGGATATTGAAGAAAAAGCATTGAAGACGCGAGGCTATAAGCCCAAAGTTGGCGACGGGCCACTTGCCGAAGGGGAATACCGGATTGTCGGCGGGGCGCATCAGAAAAAACTTCAAGTCAAATTAATCAAATCAAAATATCCGCACAATTTAATCGGGATTACTGAAAGCGGCCGCGTAGTGGCTATTAATTTAACGGGGAATAAACGTAAAAAAATTGGTTATACGATCGAAGAAGTTCAAAAGATGGTGTTGGAAGTCACAAAAACACGCGGGGATCCCATCCGGGAACTTTTCTTGCTCGCCAACAGTGTGGACGTCATGAAATATGAAAATGGCGTACCCGTTTCCGAAGAAAGCTCAGAGAATTTCCGCGCCAGAGAAAATCATTCCGCATTGATAGTCATTCCGCAAACCTCGCGTGAAAAAATTTCAGATTCGTTTCCCCCAGAGCTTGCAGGTAAACCGTCTATTGAAAAAGGGATTCGAGTTCCATATCAAAATGGAGAAGTTGCATTGCCTCGATCTGAAGTGCGTAACATTACATCCCAAATGGGGACAGGTTCTACGCCAATGGAACCAGAACCTGTCCCCATTTTAGACTATCGTGTAAATATGAACGGCGGATTTTTTGTGCCGGGGCCTGAAGATGCCCGGACGGTGGAGATGCGAGTTTATGAGCCGGGTGAGAATTCGCCGAAGCAGCGGGCATATAAAGAATATTTTGAGCCGATTTATGACGATGTGGATAAATATATCGAATCGCAAGATTTGCGGGGGAAAGTAAAGGAACTTATTCATGCGGAGCATCAATCGATTGTGATTGGCGTTCCGACGGCGAATATTCACGGTGATCCGGCCGAGCGGATTCTTCATTTTAAAAAGATCATAGCTGATCTTGCGCGGATGAAGCGGGAAGACGGGCCTTACCGGAATTGGCCGGTGAGATTGGTCATTAATATCAACGGCTTGGATCAAAAAGCGTATCTCGAAGAAGTCCGCAAGTTTCAGCGCCAATATTCAACGCCTGAAGTTCCGATTACGGTGATGCATATGCCGCTCGGCGGGCGGCTTCCGGGCGAGAAATTGTCCGGAAAATCCAATGCGGTAAATGCTATCCGGGAATACGCGCAATCGATCAACGCTTCGATTATCGGAATGATGGATGATGATATCGAATTCTCGCCGGGGAATATTGAGTCCAATATCGATTTTCTTTTGACGAAATCACGAGAAAACGGCGTGCCGATGTTGATTGGATCATCATATAAGATTCATCCGGGCCATACGTTGACGAGAAGAGTTTTACCGGTCGGACAAGGTTCTAACCCGAATAGCGTCCGCGGAACGAGCATGTTCGCCTATTTATTTTCTTTGCCGCCGTTGCCTTCGCTTCCTATTAACGAAGATTATTTCCTGAAATTCGTATTTGCTGATCCGCAGGCGAAAACAAAGGGTAGAAATTATTTCTGGCGGCTTCTCGCAAATCCGGATGCGGTGATTTCATTTTCTGTTGCAGAGACATTTGTGGGCTATTTAAAACAAGAATACCGGTGGGAGTTGGGAGACCGCTGGGTGCAAAGTTTGCTCAGTCCGGGAAAAAAGAAAACAGCCTGGGCTCATTATGGGGTGTTTTATGTTGCATGGTACATGAAGCGTTTCCACCCGCTGCGGGATTGGGAAGGAACCTTGTTTGAGCTCAAACGGTCTTTGGGAAATTTTCTGATACGGGGAATATTAATCAATCATTTCGTTGCGGTGGAGCTATGGATTCGCCAACTGATCGGGAAGCCGCGCTACACAACGCATTGGTCAATCACGATTCCGAAAGAATCAAAAATCCGCGCGGAGACAAGGTCGGTAGGGCTGTCTTATTCCGATAGACTTCTGTTGAACCGGCTCACCCAGCCGATCACGAATTTTCTTGCGGCGAGGGAATTTTATGATGTGAAAACTGCGAACCGTGGTTCCGTTCCGCTTAATGAAGAAGAATTGATTCAAAAGGATTTTGATTTCGTGATGGTGCTTGGCACGGAAGACGAACGGGTCCCGGAAGAAACAGCTATCCTGATTAAGAAATTGAAGACGAACCAGCCTGATTTGCCGGTGATGACGGTCGGAATGTATGGCGCGCATTTCGGCGGATATTATTATACGCCGGACGGCGAGCGGATTGCCGAATCTGAATTTTATAAAGCGCGACTCGAAGAAAACGGAGTTTCAGTTGATTCGGTGGAAAATAAATCTACCAACACCGGCGAGAATGTTCTAAATGCGAAGGAAATTCTCGATGCCGAAAAATTTTATCCAAAACGTGTTCTTGTCATTGAAAATCCATGGCTTCAGAAACGTGCGGCTGCAACTCTGATCAAGCAGGCTGTGTGGCCTGAACTTGAAGAAGTCATCGGATACGCGCCGTACCGTCATGATTTCAATAGTCGTGATTTGACTGATAGCGACCGAATTAAACTTGCCGGGATTGCGATTGGAGAAATTTATCGTTTAAATATTGCATACAAAGGAAAGCATACCATTCCCGTCATCATTCCCGCGGAAGTGATGGCGGCTTATAAGCAATTAATTCATTTTTTTGATCAACGGGCGGAGAAATTTTTAACGGAAGCAAGCGGGAACGCAGGAACTGCTGATTTCGACCCTCTTTTGACTGCAAGAACTTTGGCGGTATTGATTGAATTGAACCGGACAACATTACTGAAAGAATCCGGGAAAATTCAAAATCGAGCGGAACAATATCTTTCTCAACTTGGAGAATATGCGTTTTTCAAGTTAACAGAAACCAACTTTGATTCAGTCACCGATTTTGGCCGGCTGGACAGTTTTACAAGAACTGCCGAAATGGCGATAGGTTTGCTCCCCAATTTCAGAATAGCAACGGCACAGGTCGATATTGAAAATTCAATTGCTCAAATTCCTGTCCGTGCCGAAACGGCAGCAAGAACCCGAACGGATCTTGGTGTTTCGGGAAAAAATTTATTTTATAAAACTCGCGATATTGCGAAGGAACTGCTGGGCCGGAATGCGCACGTTTTCTCGCCGCCTTTGGCGCGGGCTGAGGTGAGGCAAACGCCGGATCCGGTACGGCTTTATCATGAGAAGTATCAGAAGGGATTACGTACCATGCGTCGATATCCCGGGAAGGGGTATCGAATTATTCTGCGCGGGCTTAAGAAGGGGGAGGACGGAAATTATCATCAGCAATATTTTGAACCGGGTGCGTTTGCAGTTATTCACCGTTTGGATCCAGGATTACCATTTGTTACGGCAGCTCATCAGTCGTTTCACCGTTATTTAAATGAACTGAAAAAGATTTTTCCGGGGCGTGAAGATCAAATCCGTTATTGGGAAGTTGGCGAGAATAATGTGCATTTGAGCATGGGCGTTTTTCAGGAGCACAAGCAGTTGTTCTCGAGGAAAGACCGGAAAACATTTGTTCCGCTCAACGAAGATGAAAAGCAAACGATTCGCGGCATGGTCAAGCAGAATACGGAAAGCACAAAAGTGTTTCGTTTATTTCAACTTGGTTATGGAGTAACGGCCGACGGTGGGTTTGTCGGATTTTTTGCCGACCCCGAAGACCGTTTTCATCCTTTTATGGAACAATTAAATAGCGAGGCGAAGCGGCTCATCGGCGAAAATAGAATCACATCACGGCCGAAATTCGGGCACATGGCAATCGGACGGATTATGGAGCTTCCGTATTCGGACGATCCTGCGATTCGGGAAATAGAACGGGCAAAAGTGCTGGCGCTTGTGCGTAAAACGGCCCAAGGATTTGAAGATGATTGGAATCTGAATGTGGCAGAACCTTCGCGCGCGTACTGGCATACGGTTAACGATATGCATTTACTCCTTGAACATGAATGGCTTTCTACATTTGGCGGTGAGAATACGCAGTATGATTTTATGAGATCGGAATTGAGGGCGGATTCGATTGAGGCACTGATTCGAGAGAGGCTTCCTTTGGAATTTCATGACCGGTTCAATATTCCAAATTATCCGCTCCAAGTTCATCAGGAAGGGCCGCTACTGCGGGATCATCTCCGGGCCATGGTAGATGTTCTGAATTATGCTTCGTCGTACGGTGAAATACCCGAAAGATTCCGGGCCGTTTTATCAAATCCTGCGAACCGTCGGTTTTTTGAAGAATTTATTTTACTGCACGATATCGGCAAAATAACTGTTCCTGCGAAAGTAATTATTGAAGAAGGCAGGACGTTAATGCTTTACCCGGATCATGAGGCCGCGTCGACAAATCTGTTAAGAAGTAATCCGTTATTGGCCGAAGGGCTTGCGAATCGGGAAACATTAATAGAAGCTGTCCGGCTTCATGGCGCGTTATATTTCGTTGAGGGTGTGTCTAAGGGTGTCCCGTCGCTTGATGTATTCCAAAAATTTGTCGATCAAATCAACCCGGATGTTGACGCGAAAGACGTCCTGACGCTACTAATTGCGGCAGATTTTATAGACACTATCGCGACGAAACGTTCCGATCCATTCCAGCCGCGTGTTCAAAATTTTGCCAAGGCATTTGAGGAATGGGAAGTCCTTCATACGATGAAGCGCCTTGCGTTAGAAGCCGGGAAAATTATGCTTCGGGTGAAAGCCAGTAAAATCGAAGCACAGAGGAAACTTGATGGTTCGGATATTGCAATAGGCGTGGATCCGGTGATTGAAGAGATGGTGAGGAAAGAGGTGTCTGCATTGCTTCCGGATTCTCTGGTGATTGGCGAAGAAATGTTTGAGCGGGATATGGGGGTTCTGGAACGCGCAAAAAAAACGAGGTTTGTTTGGGTGCTTGATCCGCTTGACGGAACACGGCCTTATATCAACGGTTGGAAAAATTATTGTTTCACCCTGTCGCTTTTAGATAAGGGCAATCCGGTTTATACCGTTATTTATGCGCCCGAATTCGAAATGAATGGGGCCCAGTCGGTTATGGTGGAAGTCCATTCGGGAGGTGTATTTCTAAACGGCCAGAAATTTATGCCTCCGGCTTCGAAGGCTACGACGCTTTCAGAAGTAAATGCAATATTTATTCCGGGCATTGAAAAGTTTTCTGCGCGGCATTATCAATTGGTGACCAAGAAAAAGATCAACGCAGAGCCAAGTCCTGGATCTGGGATCATCAGCGCGCTGTTGGTCGCTTTTGGGGTTTATGATGCCTACTTGGATGGCGGCTCGAACCTTTGGGATGTGGTTGGGGGCGCACATGTCGGATTTGCGCTTGGAGCAAAGGTGACGGACGAAAATTCCCGTGATTTCTTCCCTGTGGATTTTAACCGCCTGAAGATTGTTGACAATAAACCAACCGTAAACTCAGCCCTTATCACGGCACAGCCTCAAGTACATGATCTTCTGATGCAAGCCCGCTCGGAGGGTCGCAAAGCGGAAAGTAAAAAAGAAAAAATTGGGGGCGAAAAAGGGTATCGTGCACGCCAACAAGAGGTGTCATTGCGAGCCGAAGGCGAAGCAATCCCCGAGTATGGATTGCCGCGTCGTCCCGCTTTTGGCGGGACTCCTCGCAATGACAACATTCGTGGTGTTTCTCTCGAAAGCGTCCTCGCGGTGGCGAAAGAAGTGGCAGAAAGGACTGTGGCACCGGAGGCGGTGAGCCGATTCGGGAAGGATCAAATTCTTCGATCGCTGATTCCTGAAGCGTTTGCGGAAACACCGGAGCCGGTGACAGAAATATTTGCGAATCGGTTGAGTGGGCTTGCGACGAATTCTTCTGAATCGACGGGCGTGGATCCTTCGCTGGCGCTCAGGATGACGGAAGCATTACTATTCACCCCCGAAGGATTTGTGCATCTTTCATCGGAGGATCCCATATTTTCCGATAAAACTCTATTTCCGGATTTTGCAAGAATTTTGATTCGATTTCAGCGTGATGACGGAAAACCATGGCTTACGATTTCAGGGAAGAAGGCAAGTAGCCTTGCAGAGACCGTGATTGAAAGCGGGATTTCCAGAGCACAACTTTACCGGGTGATCAAGTTCACGGATTCGGAATTTGCGGAAAATGCCATGATGGACGGGCGCCAGCACGGGGCCGCGATTTTGGTTGGGTCCGCTGAACAGGCAAGCCAGTTTAAATATCTGCTGGTTTTAATCGGTGATGGGGAGCGATTCCAGGAGCTTGATCATCTTTCTAAAGTGACCACTGCTTTTTCTTTAATTTTAGCGTTAAATCATCTATCGGCGTATATGAAGGGAATTAAGATCGGCGCGGATGAATACGGCCTTTTGCTGAAGCAATATTTCACGACTCAGGCGCATGGCTTCTCGTTGGGCGAGCAAAACGGCTATCCGTCAATTGCGTATGTTGAATTTTGGCAATACTTGGAATCTTTGCCGGAGATTCAGCGTTTAATAGAAGCCGCAGCTTAACTATAAACTTTTCCTTAATATATTTGGAAAAGCCGTCGATAACTTAGTATAATTTGATATAAGTTCTTTAATTTTAGAACATTAAGAACATCCCTGATAATTGGTATTTGTTTAGCGCTTTGAAGCGATTATCTGTAAAAGAGCATCTGTTTTTTTGTCATTCCCGCGAAAGCGGGAATCCAGAAAGTGTGGATGCTCGCTTTAAGCATGCGGGCATGACATAAACCTGGCGTGTTCGCCACTTCAAAACGCTAAATAGACACGATAATCGCAAAGAGGAATGAATATGGCTGATTCAAATCAACGTTCCATCAAAAACATTTTAATCAACCGGCCGTTGCAACGAGAGTTCACATTCGTTTTATTAGCCGTCATGGCCGTGACCGGGCTTTTGGTCGCGGCGATGATTCATACGACGTTGTTTGATGCCGTTCAATCAGCACCCAAGGTGATGACTCGTCAGACATTTGAACAAACGTTATCGGGCATTCGGTATACATTGCTTTGGGAGGCAGTGATTATTATATCCGCGGCGGTGATTGTTACCGGATTCCTGGGAATCCTGCTTCTTCACCGGGTGGCTGGGCCGATTTACCGTTTTGGACGAATGCTTCAAAGAATATGTGACGGTGAAATTCCTAATGAAATGACTCTTCGTTCTCGCGATTTTTTCAAAGAAACGGCTGTTGATATGAACGGTCTGATCCGGTATTTGAAACAGAGGGACGCTGCGTTGGAAGAAATAGAAGCAATGCTCGTGGATACCGGTTCGGGACTATCGGGCGAAGCTGCGGAGAAGGTACAACATGTTCGTGGTGCTATTCGAGGTTTGCGTAAAGGTAATCAAAATTAGAACTTAAAACAAAAATCATAAAAAAGGCAACTCAATTTCAATTTGGGTTGCCTTTTTTCTTGACAACATGGCTTTTTTAAGTAGAATTTACGTAACATGAATTAAGCCTTAGATTTACATAAAGTGGGCTGGAAGATAGCCCACTTTTTTATTTTCGGGAAGGTATAGACAATGAATAAGGAATTGATGGATACGATCGAATATCTTGAACGGGAAAAGAACATCCAAAAAGAAGTTTTGTTTGATGCCATTCGGCACGCTTTGATTTCCGCCTGCCGCAGAACTTTCGTAAAAGCCCGGGAAGTCGATGTCCAAATCAATCCCATGACCGCAGAAATTGAACTCTTTGAAAATGGCGAAAAAGTGTTCAATGCCGATTTCGGCAGGATTGCCGCCCAAACTGCCAAACAAGTCATTATCCAGAAAATTCGCGAGGCGGAACGCGATTCTATTTTTAACGAATTTCATAAAAAAATCGGCACCATTACAAGCGGTGCCGTCCATCGCGTCGATCGCAAGATGATCATTATCGATTTTGGAAAAGTCGAAGCGATATTGCCTGTCCGTGAACAATCTCCGAACGATAATTATCGTCAAGGAGAGGTGATCCGGGTGTTCATCCTTGATGTTAAAAAATCAGAGCGCGGCCCCGAAGTGATTGTTTCCCGGGGACACGAACAGTTTGTGAGCCAGCTTTTTCAATTGGAAGTGCCGGAAATCCGCGAAGGGATTGTCGAAATCAGGGCTGTCGCGCGTGAAGCCGGTGCCCGGACGAAAATCGCAGTTCATTCCAAAGATTCGAAAATCGACTGTGTCGGGTCTTGTGTCGGAATGCGCGGCCAACGCGTCAAAAATATCGTCCGTGAACTCGGCGGAGAAAAGATTGACATTGTCCGATGGAGTGAAGATAGCCGGGAGTACATTCAAAATGCGCTGAATTTGACGGAACAGACTCAAGTCGATATTAAGATTCACCGGGAAGAAAAATCCGCCGAGATTTTTGTCGACGAACAGCAGCTTTCGCTTGTAATAGGGAAAAGAGGACAAAATGTTCGATTGGCTTCTAAACTCACAGGTTGGAAACTGGATATTCACAGCAAAAGCCAGAGAATTCCGCTTTCCGCTCTTTCGGGGATGACCGCAGAAATCGAAAAAATTTTAAATCAAGCGGGAATCATAGCGATCAAAGATCTGTTGAAATCAACGCCTGAAGATCTGGAAAAAATCGAAGGAATTGATGCGGAACGTGCCGGGCAATTAATTCACGCTGCACAACAAGCCGTCGTGGGGGATACATCTAAACATGAGAGTCCATGAGCTTGCCAAAGAATTAAAAATTACAAGCAAAGAGCTCATCAGCATTTTGGCTGGCCGCGGGGTTGCCGCTAAAAATCATATGGCTCTTGTTGAAGACAAAATGGTTCAGGAATTGCTGAAGGGCGGTGTAAAAGAAGCAGAGTCGAAGCCGTCCGCAGCCGTTCTGGAAAAAACGCCTGCAGAAAAAAAGATCCAGCCCGAAGCCGTTTCTCCGAAGAAAGAAGAGAAAGTTCAAACCGAAACGAAAAAGCAAAGTCAATCTTCCGCCCCTCCCATTAAAAAAGAAGAAAGTCCCAAATTAGTCCAGCCGGTCGAAGTGGCCGCGGAAAAAGCAAAAATCATCGTTGAGCCGCCGAAAGAAAAAGAATCCGTTAAAATTGAAATGCCGATTACGGTGGGTACATTGGCCGAAAAATTGAATGTGCGGGTTGCGGAATTGATTAAAGCATTAATCGGTCTTGGGATTTTTGCGAATGTGAATCAGCTTTTGAATGAGGAGATTATCCGGAAAGTGGCTTATGCACTGGGTGTTAAAATCGAGAAATTAGAAGATGATATTGCAAAAGCGGTATTGTCTGAAGGGGATGATCGTCCGGAAGATTTGGTCAAGCGGCCACCCATCGTGACGATGATGGGGCACGTCGATCACGGAAAAACATCGCTTCTTGATGCTATCCGGAGTACGAATGTTGCTGATCGTGAAGTCGGACGAATTACACAGCATATCGGTGCTTATGGTGTTGATATTCCCGGCAAAGGGCATGTAACATTCTTGGATACACCGGGCCATGCGGCATTTACGGCGATGCGCGCCCGAGGGGCGCATGTGACAGACGTTGTTGTTTTGGTCGTGGCGGCAGATGATGGGGTGATGCCTCAGACGCAAGAGGCGATTGATCACGCGCGTGCGGCTAATTCGCCGATTGTGGTTGCAATGAATAAATGCGATTTGCCCACGGCAAACCCGACGAAAGTGATGGGAGAACTTCAAAAATTGGATCTGATGCCGGAAGAGTGGGGCGGAAAAACGATTTGTGTCAAGGTGTCGGCAAAAACCGGAAAAGGGATTGAAGAGCTTTTAGAGCTGCTCTTGCTTGAAGCAGAGATTTTGGAGTTGAAGGCAAATCCGAACCGACCGGCGCAGGGTGTTGTGGTGGAAGCAAGGTTGACGAAGGGAAAAGGAAATGTAGCGACTGTGATCGTGCAGAGAGGGACGCTGCGGATAGGTGACATGCTTGTGATCGGCCAATTTTATGGAAAAGTTCGTGCCATGATGAGTGACCGTGGTAAAACCGTTAAGGAAGCCGGTCCTTCTCATGCGGTTGAAGTATTGGGGCTGCCCGGAACACCGGAAGCCGGCGAAACATTCAGCGTTGTGGCTGATGAAAAAATCGCCCGAAAAATTTCGGAAAAACGAGCACTCGAAATCAGGGAAAAAGCGATCACGGGTGTCCATGCGAAGCATATGTCTCTTGAAAATTTGTACGGGAAATTGAAAGAAGGACAAGTCAAAGAACTCAAATTAATTGTGAAGGCCGATGTGCAGGGATCGATTGAGGCTTTGGCGCGTTCATTGGAACAGGCGGTTTCGGATAAAATTTCCGTTCGCATTTTGCACGGCGGCGTGGGCGGAATTAATGAATCTGATATTATGTTGGCGGCTGCCTCAGATGCGATTGTGATCGGATTCCATGTTCGTGCCGATGAAAATGCCAATCGATTGAGCGAGCTTGAGGGGGTTGATGTCCGGTTTTATAACATTATTTACGAAGCAATTGATGATGTCCGGAAAGCGATGGAGGGCCTTCTCGAGCCGACCCTTAAAGAAGTTGTGGAAAGCCGGACGCTTATTCGCCAGGTATTCAGTTCTTCCAAAATCGGGACGATTGGCGGTGCCTATGTTCAAAAAGGAAAATTGGCGCGCAATCATAAAATTCGAGTGATCCGGGATAATATTATCATTCATCAGGGCAAACTTGCTTCCTTGAAGCGCTTTAAGGATGACGTTCGAGAGGTTCAGGAGGGATATGATTGTGGCGTTGTAGTTGAAGGTTATAATCTACTGCAAGCAGACGATATTATTGAATCCTATCGGGTGGATAAAATTGCGTCAAAATTGAAATAAACATTTAAAGGCTTGCGAAGATTTTTCACGCAGTAAATTCCTCATTAAATCGGTGGCTCATCTTCAAAAATTATGATCACGCAAGGCAAATGGATGATGCTCGAAATATTTAAACAACGAAATGATGTGATGGACGGAGGTTGAATCATGGCACAGGGAAAAAGAAGTCAACGGGTAGCGGTATTAATTAAAGAAGAGTTAAGTTCTGTTTTAACAAAATATATCCGCGATCCGCGAATCGGATTTATTACGGTCACGCATGTCGAGGTGAGCGACGATTTGAAATACGCAAAAGTGTTTTATAGCGCTCGGGGCAATCAGGAAAAAAAGGATGAGGCGCAGATCGGCCTCGAGAACGCGAAAGGGTATCTTCGGCGGGATATTGCACACGCGATCAAATTGCGGTGCACCCCGGAGCTGACATTTGTCAATGACCCATCGTTAGATGAAGGCCTTAAAATCGATGTGATTCTTCAGAAGATTCATAAGGAACAGTAGGTTTTATGAATCATTCTGCAAGCGAATTTTACCGTGAACTTCTTAAACGGAATCGTTTTTTGATCACGTCTCATGTGAAACCCGAAGGAGATGCTGTCGGGTCAGTTCTTGCGATGGATTCGTTTTTGAAGCGGCTTGGAAAAAAAACGAGGATTGTTTGTGAAGATTCCTTTCCCAAAAAATTCGAATTTTTACGTCAGAACGGGTGGACGAGATTCAGTGATTTCAACGGAAAAGGAAAAAGAGAAAAATTTGACGCGCTTTTAGCCGTTGATTGTCCGGATATCAGCCGGATCGGGGTTGTCCAGAAACTAATAACGTCCCGGATGACTGTATTTAATATTGATCACCACGTTACGAACCGCGGTTTCGGGCATTTCAATTATGTGAAAGCGGATGCTTCAGCGTGCGGTGAAGTGATCTATGATCTTTTGATTGAAAGCGATATGACGGTTAACCGGGGGGAGGCGCAGGCGCTTTACGTTGCCATTGCAACGGATACGGGATCATTTCGCTACTGTAACACAACGGAAAATTCGCATTATGTTTCCTCACGGCTCATTCAGGCCGGAATCAATATTGAACAAATTAATGAACACTTATACGCGACGACTTCGCTCAAGCAGCTTAAGTTTCTTGCGTTTCTGATCGGGAAAATCAGGGTGATGAGCGGCGGTTCTTTGGCATGGGTTGAGATTTCAAGGGATGATTTGAAAAAAAATAGATTAACTTATCGGGATACCGAAGGATTTATTGATTTTTTAAAAAATTTGAAGGATGTCAAATGCGCCATTTTGTTCAGCGAAGCGAAAAACGTTAAGGGTGCTTTGGTAAATGTGTCATTCCGGTCAAAGCATGGATGTGATGTGAGCAAGATTGCGGGCGAGTTTGGCGGCGGCGGGCACCGGAAAGCCGCTGGATGTACCTTGCGCGGAAGTCTGCCGTTTGTCCGGAATAAAATTCTTGAAAGGATGAAGGATGAATCTAAGATTCGGTGCGGATGCGGCTAAGCAGAATCTGGTTTCGTGTGAACAACAAAGCCAGGAGATTAACGGGATTATTTTGGTTGATAAAGAAAGCGGTTGGACATCCCACGATGTTTGCGCGTTTATCCGGAAAAAATTTCGAATAAAAAAAGTCGGACATGCGGGAACGCTTGATCCGATGGCGACCGGGCTTTTGATCGTTCTTCTTGGGCATTCGACGAAACGTTCAAACGAGCTCACTGCATGTGATAAAGAGTATTCCGGTGTGATCCGGCTTGGTACGGAAACCGATTCATATGACGCTCAGGGAAAAGTAGTTGCCGAGCGGGAATGGAATCACATTACCGAAGACAATATTCGCGAAGCGTTTGAACAGTTCCGCGGGACACTTGAGCAAAAACCACCGATGGTGTCTGCGCTTAAGCACAACGGTGTCCGGCTTTATAAATTGGCGCGAGCGGGCAAGGTTGTCGAACGGGCGTTGAGAACGATTACGGTGTATGAGTTTCGGATTGATAAGATTTTGCTGCCTCGGATTTATTTTTATGCTAAGGTATCTAAGGGAACGTACCTCCGTACACTGGTTCACGATTTAGGGCAAGGGCTCGGCTGCGGCGCGATTCTCGAAGATTTAAGGCGGATCAAGGCCGGAAAATATGAAATCGCAGAAGCTATTTCTATACAAGAACTTAGAGATATTAGCGCGAGTGATTTTCGGGAAAAAGTTAAGCGATTTAACATGGCAGCGTTGAGCGCATGAAAATCATTACGGATCTTTCACATTATCGTAAAATGGAATATCCCAACTTGGTTTTAGCGCTTGGAAATTTCGACGGGTTTCATCGAGGGCACCAAGAGATTGTCCGTTTTGTGACCGATGAAGCGCGAAAAATAAAAGGCACGGCTGCGGTGCTTACATTTAAACAACACCCGCGCAGAGTGCTTGCGCACGGTGATGCTCCGACGATATTAACCTCGATGATGCATAAGCTGTATCTGTTGCACCAAGCCTCGATTGAACTTTGTTTTCTCCTCGATTTTTCGGCCGAATTTGCCAGAACGGGAGCAGATGAGTTCGTTCGGCATGTGTTGATGGGTTCGTTGGGAGTGAAGGAAGTGTGTTTGGGGTTTAATGCGCATTTCGGGAACGATCGGCGGGGGAACGCCGCATTCATGAAGCCATATGCTGCGAAAGGTGATTTCAAATTTCATGAAATCAAATCTGTTATGGTTGGATCAGAAGTTGCCTCCAGTACTTTGATCCGGAAGGTGATTCAGCAAGGAGATTTGGGAAAAGCGCAAATGCTCTTAGGAAAGCCGTACTCATTTTTTGGAGAAGCGGTGAGTGGTCACGGGCGTGGAAAAATGCTCGGCTATCCGACAGCCAATTTAGATACTCACAGTGAAACCATGCCCCCCGAAGGGATTTATGCCGTATGGATTCGCGTCATTGACTGCGAGATGGTGGAATCCTCGGCAGGATGGCATGACTTTCGGGTGAATAAAACCGGTAAACTGCTGTCCGGTGTCATGTATTATGGAAAGTGCCCGACTTTTGAGAAGGATGGAAAGCCTGTTCCGGAAGTTCATATTCTTGATTACCACGATGAGCTGAAAGGGGCTCTTGTAGAGGTTACGGTGGGCGCTTGTATCCGGGGCGAGAGGACATTTACAGATCAAGAATCTTTGTGTGAACAAATTGAAAAAGATGTTACAATAGCCAAGAAGTGGCTCGATGAGCATCCTATTTTCAGAATATCTTGAAGTTTAAGTCAAAAAGGCAATAGACGCATTTAAAGCATGCGCAAGTGACAGCCGATAAAATTAATCAATGTTTAAGGAGAAAGAATGGCACTAACAAAAGAAAAGAAAACAACTGTCGTGAAAAAATTTCAACGGAGCGAGAAGGATACGGGTTCCGATGATGTCCAAATTGCTTTATTAACGACCAGGATTAATGAGTTAACGAAGCATTTTGCGGTGAATAAGAAGGACCATCACTCACGTTTGGGACTGATTAAGATGGTTGAGCGGCGCAAGCGTTTGCTCAATTACATGCAGAAGACTTACCCCGAGCGTTATCAGAAAATAATTAAGGAACTGGAACTCAGAAAATAAAAGAGATCCGGAAAAATTCAATATGATGAAAATCAAGAAATAGGCAGGGAAAAATATGACGACGAGAGTACAAACAAAATTGGGAAATTATGAAATCATGATCGAAACCGGACGGGTGGCCAAACAGTCTGACGGCGCGGTGTGGGTGCAAAGCGGCGGCACGGTTGTGTTGACAACGGCTTGTGCGGCGATGGAAACGAAGGAAGGACAGGATTTTTTTCCGCTCACGGTTGATTATCGCGAAAAAACTTACGCAGCCGGAAAAATTCCGGGAGGTTTTTTTAAACGTGAAGGAAAACCATCTGAACGGGAAGTGCTGACGTCGCGTTTGATCGATCGTCCTTTGCGTCCTCTATTTCCCGAACATTATATTAACGAAGTGCAAGTTATGTCGACCGTGCTATCTGCTGACGGCGAAGTTCAACCCGATATTCTGGCCATTATTGGTGCCTCTGCAGCGCTTTTGATTTCGGGAATTCCATTTTCGATTCCGATGGGTGCCGTTCGTGTCGGAATGGTGGACGGCCAATTGATTGTGAATCCGAGCTTTGAACAATTAGAGAAGAGCGATCTTGATATGGTTGTTGCGGCAACCGAGGAAAATATTGTCATGATCGAAGGCGGCGCGAGGGAACAATCGGAGAAAATTGTTTTGGACGCGATTCAATTTGCGAAAGATCATATTAAAATAGTGATCGCGCTTCAAAAAGATTTAATGAAGCAGTGCGGCAAGCAAAAGCAAGCAGTGACGCCTGTCGAATTGCCGGAAGATATTAAAAATAAAGTTGAATCGTTTGTGGGCGACCGGTTTCTCAAAGTATTCCGGATGCCGACAAAAGAGCAGCGAAATGATGGGCGCAACCTTTTGTATAAAGAGACGCTTGCGCTTTTCAACCCTGAAGATCCGAATTTTAATGAAGCTCAAATTAAAACATGTTTCGATAAGTGCGAAGAGCATTATGTTCGCAACCTGATTCTGGATCGCGGTGAACGGCCGGATGGACGCGGGTTTAAACAAATTCGTCCGATTACATGTGAAGTCGGAGTGTTGCCGCGCACGCACGGTTCGGCGTTATTTACCCGCGGGGAAACGCAAAGTTTAGCCGTTGCGACGCTCGGAACGAGCCGCGATGAACAGAGAATTGATGCGCTGGAAGGGGAGTATACTAAAAGATTTATGCTCCATTATAATTTCCCGTCGTTTAGCGTCGGCGAAGTAAAACCCAACAGAGGTCCGGGACGCAGGGAAATCGGACACGGGGCTCTTGCGGAAAGGGCTTTGGCTGCGGTGATGCCGACAGATGAAGAATTCCCGTACGCTGTCCGGATTGTTTCCGATATTATGGAATCCAACGGGTCGAGTTCGATGGCGACCGTTTGCGGGGGAACGCTTGCGCTGATGGATTGCGGGGTTCCGATCAAGAAACCGGTAAGTGGTATAGCCATGGGGCTCATTAAAGAAGGAAATAAATTCAAAATTTTAACGGATATTGCCGGCATTGAAGATCATTTAGGTGATATGGATTTTAAAGTCGCGGGGACGCGCGAGGGAATCACATCGATTCAGATGGATATTAAAATCGAAGGGGTAACGAATCAAATTCTTCAAGATGCATTGCAGGACGCTAAAGAGGCCCGCCTCAAGATTTTAGACGATATGCAGAAGGCGATTCAAACCCCCCGTGAAGAGCTTTCAGCCTATGCACCCCGGATTACGGTCATCAAAATCAATCCGGAAAAAATCGGTGAATTGATCGGCCCGGGCGGAAAAAATATCCGGAAGATTATAGAAGAATCCGGCGCGACGATTGATATTGAGGATGACGGCCGGGTCATTGTGAGTTCAACCGAAGCGATGGCTTCCAAAATCGCCATCGAGCGGATTCAGGGAATGGCTCAAGAGCCCGAAATCGGGAAAATTTACCAGGCGAAAGTCCGGAAAATTATGCCGTTCGGAGCGTTTTGCGAAATCCTTCCCGGAACGGACGGACTTCTGCACGTGTCGGAAATGGCGGAGACGTTTGTGAAGCGGGTAGAGGATCATATGAAAGAGGGAGATATCGTGACTGTCAAATTGATCGGGATCGATGAACGCGGCAAGCTGAATCTCTCAAGGAAACAGGTACTCAAAGAACAGCAAAATGCATAACAGCGCTGTCGAGGTTGGACTTAAAAAATTTCCTCATCACGAAGGACTTCCGGTTCCCGGGTATCAAAGTATAGGAGCAAGCGGCATGGATCTTTATGCCGCTGTGGATGAAAATGTTGTCATTCACCCCGGTAAGCGGGAGCTTATTCCGACCGGGATCGCGATCAGCCTCCCTCCCGGATATGAAGCCCAAATTCGTCCGAGGAGCGGCCTTGCGATTAAGCATGGAATCGGACTGTTGAACTCACCCGGAACGGTTGACTCTGATTACCGCGGAGAAATTAAAATCATTATGATGAACCTTGGGGAAGATTCGTTTGTGGTCAGCCGGGGAATGAGGATTGCTCAAATGATCGTTTCAAAGTTTACTGCAATTGACTTCAAGATTGTCGATGAATTGGACGTTACTTTAAGAAATGAAGGAGGTTTCGGACATACCGGTCTAAACTAACAATGAAGTCGTCCAAATCAAATCAAAAAAGAATAAATGAGGTCATCGGCACATTTTGTCTGCTCATCGGGCTGTTTACTCTAATTTGCCTTTTATTTTATCATCCCAGTGATGTTTCTTTTTATACCTCACATCCCAATTCAGCTCCCCGGAATGTAACCGGGATTGTCGGCGTCTATTTATCTCATTATCTTAGGTTTACATTCGGACTCAGCTCGTTTGCGATTCCGGCATTGTTCTTATTTTGGGCATGTTGTTATTTTCTCCAGAAAGTTCCTTCCAAAAAGTGGGTCGAACTTTTGGGAATTATTGTTTCAATTATTTCTGTTTCAGCGATTGCTTCGCTTGCAGTGCCTCAGGATTGGCAAATTTCGGCCGGCGGGGTGGTGGGATATCTCATTTCAGCGTATTTCCGGAAGTATGTCGGAATGATTGGCGGGATCATTATTGCGGGATGTTTTCTGGCGTTATCGCTCATTCTGGCTACGGATTTTCTGATTTATCCGGCATTGAGCCGCTTTTGGGGATGGGCGGGTCAATATTTTTCAAATTTTTCAAAATGGTTTAAAAAATTCTTACCTCCGAAAAAGCAAGGACTTCCTCCGCAACGCAGCAAACGCATTCCTGGAAAAGAGGATGAGCCCAAGCAGGAAAAGGTTTTTGTGCCGCCCAAAGTAAAAAAATATGGCGAATCCGAAGACGCGAAAGAAGAACAGAAAAAAGAAGACAATAAATATGAAAAGGCGCTTGCGATTTTAAAGGCCAAACGAGAGGCTGCTGCCAAGCAAGAAACTGATTTCGAGGGAAAAGAGACAAGGCCGAAAAAGACGGCAGACAGTGTCTCTGACGGAAAGAAGAAGGATGAGCCTAAAGAGGATGCTCCGGTTTCTGTTTCGGCCCCCATTCCGTATCAGGATTATCGATTGCCCGGGATTGATTTGCTTCGGGCGAGAGACTCAAGCGAGGTGAAGATCGAAGATGACCTGCAGGGGAACTCTAAAATTTTAGAGGAAACTCTCGCGGATTTCGGTGTCGAAGTCAAAGTGACGGCTGTTGAACAGGGGCCGGTGATTACGCGTTACGAACTGCTTCCGGCACCCGGCATGAAAGTCACCCGAATCGTCGGGCTATCCGATGATTTGGCGCTTGCGTTGAAAGCAACCAGTATTCGATTTATTGCGCCGATTCCGGGAAAATCAGCGATCGGAATTGAAATCCCGAATTCGACGACGGCTCTCGTGACGCTTCGCGAGTTGATTGAATCGAAAGAATATAAAAGTGGAAAATTTAATCTCCCGCTCATTTTAGGAAAAGATACAAGCGGAAAACCCATTGTTTCCGATCTTGAAGATATGCCTCACTTGTTGATTGCCGGAACAACGGGAAGCGGAAAGACGGTGTGCGTGAATTCGATTATCGCCGGGCTTCTATATTCAAAAACGCCTGCCGAGTTAAAATTTGTGATGATTGATCCGAAGATGGTGGAGCTTTCGATTTACCGGGACATTCCTCATATGATGACTCCGGTGGTGACGGATCCGAAGAAAGCGGCCGTGACGCTTCAATGGGTGGTCAATGAGATGGACAAACGGTATAAAATTCTTGCCGCCAGCACGACCCGAAATATCGAAGCATTTAATTTGCGCGATAGTAAAAATACTCCGAAATTTGCCGAAGAAGAAATTGAAATTCCAGAGCGGTTGCCCTATATCATTGTCGTGATTGATGAACTTGCAGATTTGATGATGATTGCGCAGGACCGGGTGGAAACGGCTATTATGCGGTTAGCACAGCTTTCCAGAGCTGTCGGAATTCATTTGATTTTGGCCACTCAGCGGCCGTCGGTCGATGTGATTACGGGTGTGATTAAAGCCAATTTTCCGGCAAGAATTTCATTCAAAGTTGCATCAAAGGTTGATTCCCGAACGGTGCTCGATATGAACGGTGCCGATAAACTTCTTGGGAAAGGGGATATGCTTTTTCTTGAACCGGGACAACCGAAACCCATCCGTGGTCAAGCGGCATTGATTGTCGATGAAGAAATTAACAGGATTGTTGCGTTCGTTAAAGCCCAGCAAAAGCCCGAGTATTCCGAGGAACTCATACGGATCCAAAGCGGAAACCTTAAAGCCAGTAATGCCGAGAAGGATGAGCTTTATGAGGAGGCTGTTCAAGTGGTTTTAGAAACCCGTCAGGCATCCGTGTCTGTTCTTCAACGCAAGCTTCGTCTCGGCTATGGCCGCGCCGCAAGAATTATCGATATGATGGAAGATGAAGGAATTGTGGGCCCGTCCCAGGGTTCAAAACCCCGCGATATTTTAGTTGATAATATTACCTCTGAGCCGTCTCTTCCCGAATCTCAGTAAGTCCCGCAGAATACTTTCCTCCCCCTCGATGGGGGAGGAAAAAGGTGGGGGTGAGATTTGAGAATCCCCCCCCATCCGCACCTTCCCCCGCAAGGGGGGAAGGAAATTCACTGGAAAAGTTTTCATCAAACTATAGTATTTTCAAATTCACTTCCTTTTCGCCCGCGGAATCGTACAATATCTCCATGAAACAGGTAAAATCAATTTTAAATCCGAAACGGATGAAAGTCGGAATGATTTCTTTGGGGTGTCCCAAAACACTGGTTGATAGTGAAATTATTCTTGGTGCGCTTGACTCGGGCAAGTATGAAGTTATCGGGCAGGTTGGGAGATGTGATATTGCGCTGATTAACACGTGTGCTTTCATACATGATGCAAAACAGGAATCGATCGATCGAATCCTTGATTTGATTAAGCTCAAGCAAACAGGAAAAGTTAAATTTATTGTTGTTGTCGGATGCCTTCCTCAGCGTTATCCGAAGGTTATGAAAAAAGAGTTCAGGGAAATTGATGCGTTTGTCGGGACAGGGGATTATCATCTGATTAACGAAGTTTTGGAACAGGCGATGACCCGGCAAAAAGGGGACAGGCATATGACGCAACGTAAGCGATTGCCTGTCCCCTTTTTTCGAAATCAGAACCCGGCACTTTTGGAAATGGTACCGGGAATGCATATAACTCGCTCGCCGGGCTATATTTACAATTCGACAATGAAGCGAGTATCTCTGACGAGTCCTTTTAGCCGCTACATTAAAATTTCAGAAGGTTGCAGTCATCAATGTTCGTTTTGCACGATTCCGTCATACCGTGGCAAGTATCGGTCACGTTTCATAGATGATATTCTGAGGGAGGCTGCGCAGCTTGTCGAAGAAGGCGCCCGGGAGCTTATTTTGACGGGGCAGGATACGACGTATTTCGGTTATGATACGCATCACAAGTTGTTATTGCAAGATTTGCTGCACGATCTTAATCAAATCCCGCGTCTGCGTTGGATTCGGGTGATGTATGCGTACCCTTCTTATGTAAACGATTCATTGATCGAAGCCATTGCCAAACTGGAAAAGGTTTGTCATTATATCGATATTCCGGTGCAACATATCAGCGATACCGTTTTGAGAAGGATGAAACGAACAACGACGAAAAAGAGCATTTTGAAATTGATCGAAAAACTTCGAAAGCGAATTCCTGATATTGCGATCCGGACGTCGTTGATTGTGGGTTTTCCCGGCGAAACGGAAAAAGATTTTAGAGAACTACTCCGGTTTGCGAGTGAGGTCAGATTTGAGAGGCTCGGAATATTTACGTATTCCCGCGAAGAGGGAACTTCCGCAGCGCTGATGAAAAATCAAGTGCCGGAAAAAGTGAAGAAAGAGCGGTATCGTGAGGGGATGGTTCTTCAGCAGAAAGTATCGAGAGAGAAGAACCGGCGACTAAAGGGAAGAACGATGGAAGTCCTTATTGAGGATGACTTCCGGTACCGTTTCCAAAAGTGCCAGGTTCTAACTCAGGTGAACCAGAACCCGGCACTTTTGGAAACGGTACCGGGTACGGGTGCGTGGTATACCGGTCGCTCATATATGGATGCCCCGGAGATTGACGGAATATTTCGAGTTAAGGTTCCGCGACAAGTGAAATTATATCCGGGCGAGTTCGTCCGGGCCAAGGTTACGGACTATCAGGAATACGATTTAACAGGAGACTTTGAAAAGGTAGTTTAATTTATGAAAATCATTACGCCGAATTTATTAACCATGCTCCGGTTTTTTATGGCGATAGCGGTGCCGATCCTTCTTTTTCAGGAAAGGACGCTCAATCATCCGTGGTTTTCGATATTTATTTTTACACTGGCGATTATTACCGATTGGTATGACGGTCATTTAGCGCGGACGAAGAATCTTGTCTCAGCCTTCGGGAAAATAGCGGACCCAATCGCGGATAAATTCCTGATTTTAGGTGTTTTTTTCAGTTTTGCATGCTTGGGAATTTATTCCGTTTTTTGGGTGATTCCGATTTTGATCCGCGAAGTGGTTGTAACGGTGACGCGGTTGGTTCTTCTGCGGAAGGGCGAAGTGATCCCTGCCGAAAAGGCGGGAAAATATAAGGTTGGAATTCAAGTCGGATCGATTTATATATCCTTTTTGTCCTTAATTTTAGCCCGGTATTTTGATCATTTAACTTCTGTGCTGCAAGTGGTTAATTATGCCGGAATTTTTTTCGCGAATGTGATTACCATCTACTCGGGAATCCTGTTTTTTGCCGCCTTATCTCGGGAGACTAAAGAAAAAATCGCGTATCAGATCGCAACCGTTTTTAAAATCGGATACGCCAAAATAGCTCCCGGAACATGGGGGAGTTTAAGCGCGCTTCCGCTCGTCATTTTATTCGGAATGCATCAATTCATTTTGGCTGCGGCCTTTTTGCTTGTCTCGCTTGCGGCGATTTGGGCGGGCACCGTGGTTTCAAGTAAAGAAAAAGATGAAGACCCGGGAATTGTCGTGATTGATGAAGTCTGCGGAATGATGATGACTTTTTTATGGATTCCTCTCGGGTGGCAAACGATTCTTGCCGGTTTTGTTTTATTCCGTTTGTTTGATATATGGAAACCTTTTCCGATTTCTTTGATAGAGAGAAAATTTCACAAAGGATATGGAATTGTCCTTGATGATGTGTTTGCCGGAGTCTACGCGAATATCATCCTTCAACTTTTGATTCATTATGCCCCATTGTGACATTATTACGATCGGCTCGGAGCTGCTCAGCGGATTTACTTTAAATACGAATGCTCAATACCTGGCAAAACAATTGACCGATTTGGGCTTCTGCGTGATTCGCCAGGCGAGCTGTCATGATCAAATTGAGGAAATCGGCCGGGTGATTGACGAAGCCTTAGGGCGTTCGGATCTCATTATTTTGACCGGCGGATTAGGCCCGACTCCCGATGATGTGACACGACAAGCCATTGCCAAGCGGTTTCGATGCGATTTAATGTTTAATTCCGAACAATACCGTCATATTGTCCGCCTTTATCGAAAGATCAAACAACGCGTCCCTTCGTTAACCAAACGCGAAGCACTTTTCCCGGATATCGGGACACCGCTCCTCAATCATTATGGAATTGCGCTTGGTTTTTACATTGAATACAACCGGAAGCTGATTGTTGTTCTCCCCGGTGTTCCGAGAGAACTCCACGGTATGTTTAAAACCTCCGTCAGGAATTTAATTCTCAAAAAATTTAAAAAGCGAGAAAGTTTTTTTAAATTACAGGCAAAAATTGTCGGAGTTTCCGAGCCGGTGGTGATGACAAAGCTGGGCAAACAGTTTTTTAAAAGCCGGGTATTTGACTTCGGAATCTATCCGGTTCCGGGAGAAGTGATTATTCGGATTAAAACAAAGAATCGGGTGTTGCGTGAAAGGTTGAAGCGGGAATTAAAGGCTATTTTCAAAGAAAATCTCTATACGTTTGGAGACGAAGATTTTTCGGAAGCGATCATGAAACTATTTGTAAAAAAGAAGAAAACTTTAGCGGTTGCGGAAAGCTGTACCGGTGGATGGCTTGCGAAACGGGTGACGGATCCATCGGGTGCATCGCGATATTTTCTCGGGGGTGTTTGCGCCTATGCTAATCAAATCAAAATTAATTTTTTAGATATTCCGGCACTTATTATTGAAAAACATGGTGCCGTTTCATCGATCGTTGCGAAATTAATGGCAAAGGGTATCAGGGAAGAATGTGGATCGTCGCTGGGAGTCGGAATTACAGGAATTGCGGGGCCGACGGGTGGAACGCCTAAAAAACCGGTCGGTTTGGTTTATGTTGCTTTTTCGGATGTGAAGAGGACAAAAGTAGTTCGTTTACAGATTCCCGGCGAGCGCGATCGTGTCCGGGAATGGTCGGTGAATAAAGCGCTTTTCGGAATTTGGACATGGATCAAGAAACCGTAAGAGCATTTCTCTCGATTCCATTTTCTGCCGAATTCAAGCAATCGGCAGATCAGCGCATCCAAAAGATCAAATTGGAATATAAAAATTTCCGATTTCTTCCGGCCGAAAACTGGCATTTAACCCTTTATTTTTTTGGGAATATAACGGAAGAAGAAAAAAACAAGGTCATTCAAGCGCTCGATCCTGTGGCTTCCGAATTTAATCCTTTTGAAGTGACATTAGAAAGCATCGGGGCGTTTCCCGATGAACGCAAACCGCGCTTGATTTGGGCCGGAGTCGGCGGAAATATTGATATGTTGACCCAACTTAAGAAGCGGATAGAGCAAGTCTTGAAAAAGATGAAATTCCCTGTTGAGGACCGGCCCTTCAAACCGCACATGACGATTGCGCGTCTAAAAGCCAATGTGCGATCTGGTTCGGTTCATTTTCCGGCGACGTTGTTTCAGGATTTTCCCTGCGAGAAAGTTGACTCTCTGTCTTTGATGAAAAGTACACTGACTCCTCAAGGGGCAATTTACGAGCCCATTCATTCGTTTGCTTTTAAAACGAGTTCCGGTACCGTTTCCAAAAGTGCCAGGTTCTAATGCCGTTAAACCAGAACCCGGCACTTTTGGAAACGGTACCGGGTGTACGTAGACTAATCCCTCACTTTCTAAAGCAATTTAAGATGTCGAAAGCGGGCGAAATCGTCCTCCCGTCCCTTGCAACGCCAAATCCGGCAAGCTATACTTTGATCGAAACGAAAATAACTCATTCATTTCCAACCTTTTGAGGAATGTGTATGAAGAGACTCGGGGAGATTTTAATCGAGCACGGCTCGATCACAAACGATCAGCTTCAGGCAGCTTTAGATCGGCAAAAACACGAATCCGGAAAGCTAATCGGAGAAATTTTAATCCAAATGGGTTATGTGACGGAAGAAGATATTGTGGTTGCGTTGGCAACGCAATTTAATGTGCCCTATTTGCCGGTGTCCAATTTTTCGATTAACGAAACGGTCCTTCGTATCATCCCCGCTGAACTGATGAAGAAATATTTATGTGTTCCGCTCGACCGGATAGGAAACCTTCTGACGGTGGTGATTGCAGATCCGACAAACGAAAAAGCGGTTGAAGAGCTTGAAGCTGCGACTCAATGTAAAGTTCAGGTGTTTGTCGCAACGCCCGCGGAGATTACGTCAGTCATCTCGCAGCAGTTCCATATTAAGATGGAAAAGGAAGGTTCGCCGGATAAAAATGTGTCGAACATCTCTTTTCGTTCCGCGGTGGAACACAAGAAAGAGAAAGCGTCTGATTAACTGAAAGGGTAATAAGAAACCTGAGTTGTGCGCTTTTTCCCATATTCCTCGCCCCCTTAAAAGGGGGAGAGGATAGAGGTGAGGGGGCTTATGAACGAGTTCAATCCACCCTCACCCCAACCCTCTCCCTGAGGGAGAGGGGGGAATTTGCAGAACTCAATAAGACAACCTGAAATAGACGAAGATGGATGAGAATAATTGGAATGATGGGATACTGAAAAAGCTGGTCACCAAGAAGTTGATCCGGCAAGAAGATCTTCCTTTGGTTCTGGATGAAAAAAACAAGGCCAAGAAAAGTCAAATCGAAATTGCGATTGATTTGAAACTCATCGATGCTCAGGCCGCGATGCTGTTTTTGAGCGATGAATTTAAGTGTCCGCCCGTTAATCCGAATCTGTTTAAAATTGCGGAAGAAGTTATCCAGATGATCCCTCCGACGTTTGTGAATAAACACAAAGTCATGCCAATTTCGGTCTATGATAATTCTTTAACCGTTGCCATGGAAATCCCGAACGATCTTGCCATTATTGATGATTTGAAAGCGATTACTAATATGCGAATCCGACCGGTTGTGGCCTTGGCCGGTGAAATTCAGAAAGCCATTCAAAAGTATTATCCCGCAAGTGATGTAGACATTCTTCCTCACCAGGAAGAAACGATTGAGGATCTCATCCGAATTGTCCAGGAAACAAAAAACCAGGAAGAAGAAGTTAAAACACTCGACCTCTTAAGACAAGCTCAGGAAACCCCGGTCATTAAAGTGGCGAATGCGTTGCTTGTCGACGCGATTAAACGAAAGGCGAGCGACCTTTTTATCGAACCTTGGGAAACATCCCTGAGAGTCCGGTGCCGCGTAGACGGGATTCTTGAAGAACTTAAATCACCACCCAAGGCGATTGGCTCGGCTCTTGTCTCAAGATTTAAAGTGATGAGCCAATTGGATATTGCCGAGCGGCGGGTTCCTCAGGATGGGCGTTTCAAAGTCAAGATACAGAACCACGAAGTGGATGTTCGCGTTTCGATTCTGCCGACCTGTTTTGGTGAAAAAGTGTGTCTTCGTATTTTGGATAAAAAATCTCAGGCACACAATTTGGATAAACTGGGTTTTTCGGCGAAGGAGCTTGGAGAACTTAAATCGTGCGCGTTTAAGCCGAACGGGATGATTCTGGTGACCGGGCCGACGGGCAGCGGTAAGACCACCACTCTTTATTCGGTTTTAAAGCACATTGATTCGATAGAGAAAAATATTACCACGGTTGAAGATCCGGTTGAATATCAAATGGATGGCGCGAATCAAGTAAATATCCGCGAACAAATCGGGCTCACATTCCCCGGCGCGCTCAGATCTATTTTACGTCAGGACCCTGACATTATTTTGATCGGAGAAATCCGTGACCAAACGACGATTGATATTGCGATCAAAGCGGCGCTGACCGGGCACCTCGTTTTAAGCACGCTTCATACGAACGATGCGACGAGCTCCATTATTCGAATTATCAATATGGGGGTTGAACCATTTTTAATCACGTCATCCATATTGATGGTGACGGCGCAGCGGCTGATTCGAAGGTTGTGTCCTGTGTGTAAGGTTCCGAAGCCGCTGGATGAGGAAACGGCGAAGCGTTTTAAAATTAACATCAAAGAACATCCGACCCTTTATCATCCGGAAGGATGCGCAAAATGCCGGTCGCTTGGTTTCGCGGGCCGCACGGTGATTACCGAGATCCTTGTGTTGACGCCGGAAATCAAAGAATTAATCCTTAAAAGTGCTAACGCCGAGGATATTAAGAAAGCGGCCCGTAGAAAAGGAATGACGACATTGCGTGAGAGCGGAATCCAACGAGTGTTGGCGGGCGAGACGTCGCTTGATGAAGTGGTGCGTGTGACGGCCGGCGATCAAGAAATTGAAATACTGGAACGGTAAACCATGAAAACAGATAGCCTGATTAATATTATTAAGAAAAATAAGATGATTTCGAAAGAGGATCTGGACCGTCTGCATGAAATGCAGCAATCCAGCGGGAAAAAATTACTTCACATTCTGGTGGACGAAGGCATTATCCCGGAAAAGGATTTATGCGTGTTGTTAAGCACAGAGCTTAAGATTCCGATTCTTAATCTGAATGCGTATAAAATCGATCCCAGATATGTGGAGATCATTCCGAAAAAAATTGCAGAGCGCTACGAATTGATTCCTATTTCGAAAATTGGGAATACGGTCACCATTGCGATGAGCGATCCCCTGGATATTTATGCTATTGATGATGTGAAAGAGATCACCCAATGTCATGTTCGGCCGGTCATCGCAACGTCTAAAGATATTCAGGCCGCGATTGAGAATTACTACGCGATGGATGTGAAATTTGAGGATTTGGTCGAGGATTTTGACGCGGATTCCGTCGAAGTGGTTGGCGTGCAAATGGGGGTGTCTTCCGAAGAAAAATTTTCCGCGGATGAAGCGCCGGTCATACGGATGGTCAATTTAATTTTACAAGATGCTATTTCAAACCGTGCGTCGGATATTCATTTTGAGCCTTATGAAACGCGGCTGCGGATCCGATATCGCATTGACGGTGCGCTCAGGGAAGCGCATTCCCCACCGCGGGAAATGTATAATGCTATTTTAACGCGCATTAAAATTGTTTCCGATTTGGATATTACGGAAAAACGGCTTCCTCAGGACGGCCGCTTCAAGGTCCGGTTTGAGCATAGTGAAATTGATTTTCGCGTATCTATTCTTCCAACCTATCACGGAGAGAAAGTGGTTCTCAGAATATTGGACAAGTCAAACGTTAAGCTGGGGCTCGAGGTCCTTGGGTTTACCTCATCGAGCGTTCAAAAACTTCAGGAAGCGATCAAACGGCCCTATGGAATGGTTTTGGTCACAGGGCCAACGGGAAGCGGAAAATCGACGACGTTGTACTCAATCCTGAATCAGTTTAATACCAAGGACCGGAATATTATGACGATTGAAGACCCTGTGGAATATCAGATCCAAGGAATCACTCAGACACAGGCAAATGCGGATATTGGCTTAACTTTTGCGAACGGTCTCCGATCCTTATTAAGGCAAAGTCCGGACGTGATTCTCGTAGGAGAAATCCGTGACGGCGAAACGGCCGATATTGCCGTTAAGTCGGCGTTGACCGGTCATTTGGTATTCAGTACGCTTCACACGAATAACGCCTGTGGTGCGATGACACGGCTTGCGGATATGGATGTCGAGCCGTTTTTGATTGCTTCTTCACTGATTGCCGTGACGGCTCAGCGGCTGATGCGAAGGTCTTGTCCCCGGTGCCGAAAGCCTTATTCTATTTCAGCCGATGTATTAGCACGGGTAGGGGGAAAACACGATTGGGTCCGGAAAATTCAAGCCAAACGTGGAGAAGGATGCAATTATTGCCGAAATACTGGATACCGGGGGCGTATTGCCACGATGGAAATTTTAGTGATGGATGAAGAAATCCAGCAGATGGTGATTGAGAATCGCTCAACTCAGGAAATAGAACAAGTCGCAAGAAAAAAGGGAATGAGGTCGTTATTTGAAGATGCGCTGATGTCTTTCGAGAACGGTGAAACGACGCTTGAAGAGGTTCTGAGAGTGGCAGCGATTGAGGATTGATAACAAAAACAGGATGAAGATGAAATTCCAATGTCCAAGTGTCAATGACCAAGGAAATCCCAAAAAGATAAATTTCAAATTGGAATTTGTCATTTTGTGATACTTTGCGTCATTGGGGTTTGGTCATTATGTTTTTTTAATTCAAAAGGATACCTATGCCAACATTTGAATATTTAGTCAAAGATCAGGAAGGTAAAAGTATTTCAGGCTCCCAAGAGTCGACGGATGTGAATACCCTTGTTGCGGCGCTCCGGCAGCAGGGGTATTTAATTGTTCGCATTACCGAAGCCAAGCCGAGAATACAGCTTTTTTCGAAATCGCCCGGGAAAGGCAAGCAGCGTAAGAAAATCAAGCAGGATGATTTGGTGATTTTGTCACGGCAGCTTGCGACCATGGTCGAAGCCGGTGTGCCGCTTGTTCAGTCTTTAAATATATTAGCCGAACAGGCTGAGAATGTGACGATGCAAGACGTCATCATCCGGCTGCATGATGATGTCGAAAGCGGGAAAAGTTTATCAGAAGCGCTTGAAAAACATCGCAAGGTTTTTAGTGAATTATTTATCAGCATGGTGAAGGCGGGAGAATCGAGCGGTAGTTTGGAGGAAATCCTGGACCGGCTTGCCACTTATATTGAAAAGTCAGCAGCCCTGCAAAAGAAAATTAAATCGGCGTTGGTTTATCCGTCTGTGGTTGCGAGCATGGCGGGCATTATAACGATGGGAATGATGACGTTTGTCGTTCCTAAGTTTGCGGGAATTTTTACAAGCCTGAATGCACCGCTTCCGGCTCCGACCAAAATTCTGCTCGCAATCAGCGATTTCCTAAGAGGGAATTTTATTTTGATCGCAATTGGATTGGTTGTGTTGATTTTCTTGGTTCTTCGGTTTATCAATACCAAAAAAGGACGGCTGTGGTTTGATTCAAGCTTACTTAAAATGCCGATTTTCGGGCCGCTTTTTCTGAAGGTGGCAGTCAGTAAATTTTCGAGGACCTTGTCGACATTACTCAAAAGCGGCGTTCCGATTTTAGGATCTTTGGAAATTGTCGGCAAAACAGCCGGAAACCGGCTGATCGAAATTTTAATCGGCGAAGTGGCAAATTCCATTAAAGAAGGGGAAACGATCTCGGGCCCTCTGGCAAGAAAGAAGATTTTTCCGCCGATGGTAGTTCGCATGGTGGGAGTTGGCGAAGAAACCGGTGAACTCGATAAGATGCTGACCAAAATTGCGGATTTTTACGATGTTCAGGTGGACACGGCTGTGACGGGGTTGACGGCAATGATTGAACCTCTCGTCATTGCATTTTTGGGAATTGTGATCGGCGCGATTGTGATCGCGATGTTTTTGCCGATTCTCACGTTAACATCAGCTCTTAAGTGATATGATTACAAAAAGGGGACAGGCACGAATGGCATTGACTTAAGGGAAATCCAGCGTTTTTTCTGGATTCCCGCTTCCGCGGGAATGACAAGCAAAGGAATGGAAGTTCAGTAGGCTAAATAGTTTGTCTGAAGTGTCATCCCCGCGAAAGCGGGGATCCAGCGGTAGGGATTTGCTGAAAAAGTTGTTAAATCAGCGCCATTCATGCCAGTCCCTTTTTTTGAATAGTAAAGGAAAGTATGCATGGCTCCATCACTCAAACAAACGACGCGAGTCAGAACGCTCATTATTGCGCGGCTTTTTGTTGCGACGTTCTTTTTGTTTTGCGCTCAATTTGTTTTTAAAATCAATCTTACCGTCTATTACGCGATCATTTCAATTATATCGATTCTTAGTATTATTTATGTTCTTTGGTGGCTAACCGGTAAAAGCTTGACGCTGTTGGCGTACATTCAAATCTTTTTTGATTTGCTGATCGAAAGTATTTTGATCTATTATACCGGAGGAATCGACAGCGTCTATTCGACGATTTATATCCTGACGATTATTAGCTCGAGTTTTGTTTTACTTCCTTACGCCAGTTTTTATGCCGCGGCTCTGAGTGGAATTGTTTTCACCTTTACTGTTTTGGCATATCAAAAACACTGGCTTCCCTTTGCGTATATTTTACCTTCTCCCGATTTTATCAGTACGCCGGATGCTGTTTATGTGTTTTATGCGTGTTATGTCAAAATAACGGTTTTTGTGATTGTATCAATTTTGACTTATTATTTTTCCGCGCATATCCTCCGGCTTGAAAAACAGGTCAGAATGCAAAGACGGCTTGTTTTTCTCGGGCAGGTGACTTCAAGTATTGCCCACGAAATCCGCAATCCGCTGGCGTCGATCAGCGGGACGGTAGAACTTTTGGCCCGGCAGCTGAATGACCGTTTAAATGAAAACCAGCAAAACCTGATGACGGCGATTGTTGAAGAATCGAGCCGGGTAAAGCGAATTTTTAGCGGGCTTTTAGATTATTCGCGGATTCCGGAATTGAAATTATCTTCAATTGATTTCGAATCGTTTATGGATCAGGTGCTGCTTTTACTGGAACATCAAGATGGCTATCAGCCTCAGGTCAAAGTTAGCCGATTATATAAGGGCAAGAAAATCAGGTTGAAGGCAGATCCGGAATTTTTAAAACAGGCCGTGATGAATGTTTTGATTAATGCGCATCAGGCGATGCCTGAGGGCGGGGACTTGGTCATTGATGCGCGGCCGTCGCGAAACCAGGTGTCAATGATCATTGAAGATACAGGTTCGGGGATGAGCCGTGAGACATTAAATTCAATTTTTGTTCCGTTTAAAACGACTAAGAAGAACGGGACGGGGTTGGGGCTTGCCGAGGCTCATAAAATTGTAACACAACATGAAGGGACCATTCGCGTCAAGAGTGAAGCAGGGAAGGGAACGCGAGTTGAAATTATATTGCCGGGTGGATGAAGAAAAAGGGGACAGGCATATGGGTCCCTTGGAGCGATTGCCTGTCCCCTTTTTCGGTGCAAATGATGGCGAAGGACTGTAAACCGGAAAAGAGAAGTGGTTTTTATAAGGGCTGTCATCCCCGCGGAAGCGGGGATCCATACGCCGCTTTGGGCTCCCCGGACTTGTCCGGGGGGGATGGCGCCCGAAGGGCGAGCCGAGCAGGGAACGAAAAAATTCCCAGCGAGGCCAGATGTTGGAAGGTGCCCCGGGCTTGCCCGGGGGGAAACCACTATTTGTGGATTCCCGCTTTCGCGGGAATGACACTAATTTGAGCTTATGAAACCGCTTCTATAAACTTCAAACTCGAAACTTTGAAGTTTAAACTCGGAACTAACAAATGCCCAACATATACGTAATTGATGACGAAGCGAATATCAGAACGATGCTTCGGGAAGCGCTGACCGGGGAAGGTTATGATGTCCAGTGCTTCGCGGATTCGAGTGAAGCGATTGCAACGATTCAAAAAGTAAACCCCGATTTGGTTATCACAGATTTAGTCATGCCCGGGATTGACGGGATCGGCCTGATTCAAAAAACAAAAACGATTAATCCGGAAATCAATATTCTATTGATTACGGCTTATGCCTCGATTGAATCCGCAGTCAAAGCCATTCGTGCCGGTGCGTGTGATTATCTTGTCAAACCATTCAAAATCGATGATCTTCTAAATGCCGTCAAAAAAGCGCTCAGTCAAAAGCGCCTGATGCCTGAGTTTACAGGGAAGAATGTCAGTCTCCACGAAAAATATAATTTGAAAAATTTTATCGGGGCGACGCCCGAGATGAAAAGCGTTTTTGGCTTGATCGAAAAAGTGGCGAAAACGGATAGTTCCGTATTAATCATGGGGGAAAGCGGAACGGGAAAGGAAATGGTGGCGCGCGCGATTCATTATCATTCGAAACGTGCGAAAGGTCCGTTCGTTAGCATTAATTGTGCCGCACTTCCCGAGACATTGCTTGAAAGCGAACTGTTTGGTTACGAGAAAGGCGCTTTCACCGGAGCGGGTGCGACGAAGGAAGGTTTGTTTGAACTCGCCGAAGAGGGGACGTTTCTTCTTGATGAAATCGGCGATATGTCCGTTAATTTGCAGGTCAAGTTGTTAAGAGTATTACAAGAGCGGAATTTTAAGCGTCTTGGTGGTGTCCGGGATATTTCGGTGGATTTCAGGCTACTTGCGGCGACAAGCAAAAATCTCCATGAAGAAATTAAAGCAAAAAAATTCAGAGAAGATTTGTTTTATCGGTTAAATGTGATTCCGATTGTTTTGCCGCCGCTCAGGAACCGCAAAGATGATATTCCGGTTTTTGTCTATTATTTCCTTGGTCTTTTTAGTGCCCGCAACAACGTTAAGAAAAAACTTCAAGTGACACCGGAAGGAATGGCGGTATTTCAGGATCATTCGTGGCCGGGAAATATCCGGGAGCTTGAAAATGTTTTGGAGCGGTTAATTACGCTACTTGAAGGAGATGTGATTGATGCCAATGCGGTCAGAAATGCGCTTAATGCGGGCAACTTAAGTTTATCGCAGGGGAAGACGATAAATATCCAAGATGATTTAAAGCAGTCGGTGGAGTCGTTTGAGCGGGATATTATTGAGGAAGCATTAAAAGAAGAAAAGGGAAATAAGAACAAAGCGGCCAAGAAACTTCATTTGACCCGGCAGGCATTACACTATAAACTTAAAAAATATGGGATCGAATCGGATGGGAAAGAAAATTAGGGTTATGTCATTCCCGCATGTCAATGATGTCATTCCCGCGCAAGCGGGAATCCATGGATCCCCGCTACCCGAGGGAAAACATGGCCGGCCCTTGCAGTTCCAAGGGAGAGCTTGCGGGGATGACAGGGTGATACATAAAAGACATTCTGTTATGATTAACCGCCACGGCTTCACCCTCGTCGAACTGATGATCGTGCTTGTCATTATTAGTATCATTGCTGCAATTACAACGGTTGGCGCATTAGCCATGAAAATAAACGCCAACGAAGGTCTTACGAAAAGTACTCTAAAAAGCATAACCAGTGCTTGCGAGTCATATTCTTCGGCTAACGGAGCTTATCCAGATAGTTTTGTAACGCTTGGAGCTGATTATATAAATCCCGCGCTATATACCAGTGGCCAGAAAAACGGATATAAATTTACATTTGTAGCGGGTACTGCTGGTAATGCAGGATATACATATACGGTTACCGCTGTTCCTTTAAGCCGTAATGCAGGAACAAATAGTTATTGTATTAATCAGACAAATTTGATTTTGTCTTATGCGCCGGTTGGAACTACTGTGCGGATCATAACGGGTAATGGGGCAACCTGTCCGGCTGGAGGCACTTCCATTAGTTGATTTGATAGTCATTCTGTCCGCGAATTTTTACTAATGTAAAAAGATGTTTACAGATATAATGATTCGAGGTGTTTGTATTAGAAATAATTATTTCTGTAACTTGTTTTCTGGTATAGACTTAAGGCGACAATCGGACGATTTTAAAATATGGCACGGTAGTTGTATATATTATCGCAGTAATTGAAAAGAAACTAAAATTAAATCAGGAGGTACACTAAAATGATTAAGTTGAGGCAAAAAAAAGGATTTACACTGGTAGAAGTAATGATTGTGGTGGCAATCATCGGATTGTTAGCTGCAATCGCAATACCGAACTTGCTTCGCGCAAGAATTAACGCGAATGACGGTGCAGTAAAGGGTGATTTAAGAGCGTTCAGCACTGCAGCTGAAAGTTATCGTGCTGCGGATGTTTCGACAAGGTATCCAGGTGCTGTGACGGATCTCAGCGTGGCAAGTCCACCGTACTTAGATTCAACATGGAATGCCGCCACCATTACAAAGCATGGGCATGGCATTACATATGTTGCAGGTGCTGCTTCCTACTCAATGACCGCGAATCCTATAACGAATTCTGCAACAGCCACATTTTGTATTAGTGAATCAGGTGTTCTTATGTCAGGAACCTGTGCTGGCGGTAGTCCTGTTGCGTGATGTTTCTTAGTTTAAACGGCATCTTTGACCTTCGGGTCGAAGGTGCCGTTTTTTTTACCTATCTCTCATTATGATGAATCGTACATTACCCGATCGCACTCAATTTTTCATCTCTTCTTTTATCATTTTTGTTTTGCTTCTGTTGATTTATTATCCATCCTTCCATTATTCATTTTTGCGGATAGATGATTTCGACCTTACCGTTTATAATTCGGACATCAAAGGATTAGATTTTAGACGCATCTTATCTCTTTTTAGGACGCATTATGTTACCTTGTACAGTCCTTTAACCATGCTATCCTATTCAATTGATTATCAAATCTGGAATTTAATTCCGTTCGGGTTTCGCTTTACTAATTTTCTTCTTCATTTTTGCAATTCCCTGATGCTTCTTTATTTCATATTTTGCATTACGCGGAACAAGATTATTTCTTTTTTTATTGCTTTGATTTTTGCGATTCATCCGCTTCAGATAGAATCCGTTGTTTGGATCTCAGAACGAAAAAATGTTTTATCTTCCTTTTTTTGCTTTGCTTCGTTCCTTACTTATTGGCGAGCCATGCGCCCCGCTTGTGAAGGCGAGAGAAGAGAAATAAATTATCTTATTTACGCAATGTTATTTTATGCAATGGGTATTTTATCCAAACCGTCTATTGTGGTTTTGCCTTTTGTTTTTTTGGCGATTGATTTTTTTATTCTTGGCAACCAACGGACTTTGTTCAAAAGGGTTTGGTTCTATTTTTTAATGCTTTTGCTTTCAGCGGCCATAGCCTCGCTGACAATTTGGGGGACGGCTTCATCTGTGGACGAATATGCCTTTCACGGCGGTTCGTATACTTCAAACATAAGCATTATGGCGACTGTATTTTGGCGCTATTTTTATATTCTGATAGATCCAAGCCGACAAAATTTTTTCTACTCGTCGCCGCATTTTAAGTCATGGTTGGATTTGCCGGTACAGGAATCGCTGATTGGAATTTTATGTTTGTCGATTTTATTTTTAACCTTATTGCGTAATAAGTGGAAACAGGAATGTTTTTGGATGCTGTGGTTTTTGATTTTTTTTCTGCCTGTTTCTAATTTAATCGCACCTTTCCCAAGCATTATGCAAGACAGGTACATGTATCTTCCGATGATTGGGTTTTTTGCTTTTATTTTTACTTTCATCAATCGCTTGTGCAGAGAAAAGTTATTTTCTTTCAAACAAAGAGAATGGCGGTTGGCTTCATGGGGGATTGTTTTGTTAGCGGTGACGCATTTCGGTTTTATTAGTGTGAATCGGATTCCCGATTGGAGAAATTCCGATTCATTATACTATGCCTCATATCGGCGATCTGAGAAAATTGATCCCCGCGTTCTTTATCATTGGGGAGTCTATAAAATTCAACAAGGTAATTTTAAAGAAGCGGTAGCTTTGTTGAAAGAGGCCTATAAAATGGCCCCTGATTTAGATGCTCTGATTTCATTGGGTACCGTGTATTGTGCCTTAGGAGATTTTTCGAATGCACAAAAATATTTGTTGGCAGCATTGAAAATCATGCCCAATAACCAATTTTTGCAGGATCAACTGGGGCTTCTATATTTAGACCTTAAAGAGTACGATAAATCAGACATAGCTTTTAGAAAAGCGATTGAGTTGGATCCGCGCAACGCCGCTATATACAGCAATTACGCTACTTTACTTGTTGCTGTGCGACAGGAGGAGAAGGCGAGGCAGATGTTGGAGGAGGGGCTTCGGTTGGATCCTGATTGTCAGAATTGTTTAAAGAATCTTAATATTTATCATTTTAATCGGAAGGAATATGATCGGGCGGAATACTATTTGCGACGTTATTTAAGACTTTATCCGGATGATCCCGAAGTAATCAAAATCGCTCACGAATTAGCTGATTTATCAACACAAGGCCCCGCCGCAGTCAAAACGAGTACTCATTCATGAATTTCACGTTAGATGCTGTCCGTTTTATAAGTTGGGCTAAAAAAAATATTTTTTTAATACTTTTTTTTTCATTTTCATTTTTTTTCATTTTTTTTAATCTGCAGAAGCCATGTTTTTGGCAAGACGAAGCGGAAACGGCTTTAGTCGCAAAAACAGTTTTGCAATATGGAGTGCCCAAAGTAACAGATGGATTCAACTCCTACTATCAAGGGCCGGGCAAACTTGGAGCCGCTTGGGGGGGGGTGTGGGCGTGGACTCCGTGGCTTCAATTTTATCTTGCAGCATTTTCTATAAAGCTTTTTGGGGTTTCCGAGTTAGCCGGCCGGCTTCCTTTTGCATTATTCGGTTTCATAACCTTGCTTTTGCTTTATTCTTTTTCTTGTCGAATATTTGATCGCAGGACAGCGTTTCTTTCGTTCGTCCTTCTTGCTTTTTGCGTGCCTTTTATTTTGTATGTAAGACAATGCAGGTATTACGCGCTCGTCATTTTTTTCACTATGTGGGCAATTCAAAGTATTGCTTTTATATCATCAAGCCGCTTCTCTAAAGGGAGTTTATTGATTACTTTATATCTTCTTTTTCATTCCAACTATATGGCTTGGATCGCTATCTACTTTTCGATATTTATTTATAGCCTGGCCAACCCCAAAGATCGGATGAGCTTATTAAAAATATTATTTGTATCGGTTTTGGTTCAAGGCCCTTGGTTTTTCTTTTTTCAACCATTCACTCATTCGAGCCGTGAAATTTCCTTTAATTTTTTCTCGATTTTTAGCAGGTTTTTGGGGTACTTGTATGAAATTAATAGTTATGTTGTACCCTTAATATTATTTCTATTGATCCCATTATGTATATACATCTTGCGTTTTCGGGGCGATTTTAAAAAATTTTCTCACTTACAGAAACAAATTATTGTCCTTTTGGTTCTTATTACCCTAAGTACAATCGGGATATCAACGTTAGGCCCGTCTTTTAACCTTAGATATTTGGTTGGTCTTTTTCCAGTCTTAGCGATTCTTTTAGCGCTTTTAATTAATTTGCTTTGGAGACGCAGCGTATTAATTGCAGGTTGCATTATAGTAGTGGTTGTGTTTACTAACTTATTAAATATTGCGGGCAATTTGGCTATGAATTTTCTTTTTCATGAAAGAGAGAGTGCCCGAACAGAGGTTGCTTTACCCTTGATTGAGCTAACAAATGAAATTGTTCATCCCGTCGAGGGAGCTACCAAAGCGATGATTGATTTTTTGAGTAAACATGCAAAACCCAATGATTCGGTATTTATTACTTATGGTGAATATCCAATCATGTTTTACACAGGGTTAAAAGTGTATGGAGGTTTAGCGCTACAGGGTTTGTCCGAAATCAATAATGCAAAATGGGTGATTCCAAGAAAATATATTTTATCGGACTTAGATTTGTTCGGTATGGCTTATTTAGTTCAGTACTTAGAATGGAACCGATACGAAAAAATCGATATCAACAAGACGGACTACCCGTGGGAAAACATTCCTGAGCCGCGTTTCCATCAATTCAGAGAAATTCGATACGACCCGAAACTTGCTGTCCATCTATATCGACGACTGGATGAGCAAGAATCATCCGTGCTTCCGCAGCCACCGGATTTGTTCTTTTTTATTCCAAAGAAAAAGGTGTTTAATAGTGGTCAAGACTTGGAAACGGAATTGAAGCAATTTTACGGATCGGAATTTACAATCCAAAAAATATTTTTCAAAAGCATGTAGTTTTGTAATTCAATACGTCAAAAAAACCCTCGCAATTTAAAAACCGGTAAGATTTTGAAGAGCGCGAAAATAAAATAATGCAATCGAAGAAGGAGATTTAAGAGAAACATAGAATAATATTATGGCTAAAATACTCTTTTTTAATCCACCGTCGAGACAGAATGTTTATATCGACACGAATGTGCATGTCGGTGCGCCAAGTTATCCGAGCCTTACTTTGGCGACGCTCGCCGGGAATCTCATTCCGCAGAACGATGTGAAGATCATTGATTTAGAGTTGTTTTCGAATCCTGAGGAGGCTTTGTTTAACGCCATTTCTGAGTTTAGTCCTGATATTGTCGCTGCTTCTGCCAATACGCCGGCTTACCCGGTAGTTAAGGATTTAATGGATCAAATTAAAGAAAAATATCCATCTATTAAAACAATTGTGGGCGGTGTTCATATTACGAGCTTACCGGAGGAAGTCGGCAAAGAAAAATATTTTGATGTCGCAGTTATAGGGGAGGGAGATACGGTCATACGGGAATTAATCAGCAACGAGGATCTTCGCAAGGTTCCGGGGATCCTATTCAGAGATTCGTCCGGGCAATTAGTTCAGACAGAGAAGAGAGAATTATTAAAAGATCTTGATTCATTGCCGTATCCCGCTTGGCAGCTTTTTGACATCAATAAATATTGCAATTCAAGGTTGTCGGCGAGAAAAAACCCTGTCGGCCTCCTTGAAACGAGCCGCGGCTGTGCCTTTCAGTGCAATTTCTGCAATAAGCTTACATTTGGCAGTCGGTTCCGGGTAAAATCACCCCAAAGGGTTGTAGATGAAATAGAATATATGCTGAAGGCGGGCTTTCGAGAAATCCATATCATGGATGATAGCTTTACACAGGACATCAACCGGGCAAAAGAAATATGCATTGAAATTGTGCGCCGCAATTTGAAGTTTCCGTGGGCATTCATCAATGGGATTCGAGTAGATATGGTGGACCTTGAATTTTTCAAACTGGCGAAAAAATCAGGATGCTGGCAAGTGGGGTTTGGGATTGAGAGCGGGGACCAAAAGATTTTAGATAGAATTAACAAAAAGACAAATCTTGCGGAAATAGAAAATGCTGTAAAATCCGCCCAAAAAAGTGGTATTAGTACGTTTGGTTTTTTTATCTTGGCATTGGCGGGTGAAACAGAAGATTCAATCAGGCGTACAATCGATTTTGCTAAGAAACTTCCATTGGACATTGCCAAATTCGATATCTGCATACCGTATCCCGGAACGCCATATTTTAAAGAGCTTAAATCTGAGAACCGAATCAGATCAGAAAATTGGGCGAAGTATTCATGCCATCAGACCGAAGAACCGTTGTTTGAGCATCCGAATGTGAGTTGGCCGACAATCAGCAAATACTATAAACAAGCATTCCGTGAATTTTATCTAAGGCCAAGCTATATCGCCCGGCGGTTTTTGAGAAGTCTCAAGAGGGGCGATTTAATATATGATTTCTGTTACTTTATAAAGTCGCGCTGGTAGAAAAGAGGTGTTTGTTTGGCATTTTGAAGTTATGAACTGTGAAAATCCTGCGCGTTTTGTCATTCCCGCGAAAGCGGGAATCCAGATGAGTAGCAGGGTTCCCCGGTCTGAAGCCCGAGGGATCCACAAAAATGCTGGATGCCCGCTTAAGACATGCGGGCATGACACGAACGAGAACCAGCAGTACTTCCAAATGAATAGATACAAGAAGAGTATATTAATGTGTAGACGGAATTTTGATAAAAGGCAACCAAAGGTAGAAAGAATCAAGCTATATGACAAGCAGGTGTGATCACGCGCAGCGGCGTGAAAGCTATAAATTCGGTTCTGAGTCCTTATGGCAATGTGACACATGTGGCCTTATTTTTTTAGATAAGCCTGTTGATCCCGTTAGTCTCTATGACGATTATTATAAAAATGAAATGGTCGGACGGTTTAATCGTTGGCTCGAATATGTGGTTAGGATTTTTAGATTTTTCCGGACGTTTAAAATATTCACACTGTCGCCCAAAGCCCGAAGCATTCTGGATATCGGCAGCGGCAGAGGTTTCATGCTCTATTTTTTAAAAAAATATTATGGGTATCAACGGGCGGCGGGAACCCAGATTGCTAAAAAAGCGTTTGAATTTTCCAGGGATAAACTCGGACTGGAAATGTACAACAAAGACTTGCTCGAGATTCCGTTTGAGGAGAAAACCTTCGATATCGTCAGCTTATGGCATGTTCTTGAGCATATCAGAAATCCCGAATGTTATATCGAGCGCATCAGGAAGATTTTACGGGAGAAAGGGAAGCTCATTATCGAGGTGCCGAATTTTAATTCATGGACACGGTATATTACGGGGCAATATTGGCTTGGGCTCGATCTTGATTATCATATTTATTTTTTTACGCCTGTAACGTTATCTAACCTGCTTAAAAAATATGGTTTTAAAATCAGAGGGATCCATACATTTTCTTTAGAGTATTCGGCTTTTCTATCCACGCAAAGTCTGGTCAGCCGGCTGACGCGTTCGGATCAACTTTTCTATCGGCGTTTGCAAACGGGAAAAATTGGGTGGAAGCTCTTTCCGCATATTTTACTTTTTTCTGTTCTCATGCCGATTTGTTTTATTATTAATGTGCTTCTTTATTTTTCACAACGTGGTGAAGTATTGCTTGTGATTGCTGAAAAACCATCGGGAGAGTGATGGAAACCAAGGATGCCATGAACCGTTGGCTCGTCGGAATTGTTGTTTTTCTATCCATTGTATTGGCTGTATCTGTTTTCAAAAACATAGCTTACCCGCTTCTCTGGAATGACGAGTCAGAAACGGCTATGTATGCAAAACGGATTCTTCAATACGGTTATCCCAAAGTACACGACGGAAAGAATGTCGTTTACCTTTTGGGATTGCGGGATGAGATCGGCATCGACAAAAAGACGGATGCATATCTCGGAAGTCTTTGGGGGCAATATTATTTTGCTGCCCTCGGAGAGATGATGGCGAGGACAACGCGTGATATCTATTTAAAAACTGCGTTATTGCGGATACCGTTTGCTCTTATCGGGCTTTTAGGAATTGCAATCCTTGTTTTATCGGTAGCGCCGTTCTTCAAAATCCGGAAAAACGATTTTTTGCAGTTTCTTGCTTTGTTTATTTTGCTTGAAATTTTGTCCGTTCCGATCGCGCTGCATCTTCGGGAGGTGCGATATTATTCATTGGCTATTTTTTTAGTGGGATGCGTCTTATATCTTTATCATCGGCGTGTCTATTTTGAAATACCGAAAACCGTTATGTATGTCTTTGCGATGCTTGCCGCATTGTTTGCTTTATTTTTTACTTTTCCACCGGTCTATTTTTCGATCATTTTTACAATAGGTTTATATGAAGTGTTTCGATTGTTCAGCAAAGGAGCATTTAAAAAGGCAGTGTGGGTATGTTTGCCGGTTTTCATTTCGGCCTTGATCGTCATTCCGCTGCTTTCTTTTTTTCATACCTTAATGATTTCAAGAGAATTTTCGAAGAGTCTTATTCTTACCGTATCACAGAGAATGGATATGGCAGAGAAAATTATTTACTTTCTAATGACTAAAGAATTTCTTTCCATTGTTTTAATTGTTAAAGTGGTGGCTATCTTTTTATGGTTACATCAAAAGAATATGAAAAACGGCGTTTTAACAGGAGGGGATAACACGGCTCAGATAGAATCGAACGATGATTGTGCTGTTAGCAAAATGAACGAATGGCAAGAAATCATTCAGCGATTCCACGTTTCAAATTTCTTAAGTTTATTTTGTGTGATTCACTTGACGCTGCTTTTAAGAATGCCGATGCTAATTATTTATGAACGCTATTATATTATTCTTCAACCGATGATGATGATGATATTGTTGCTGGATGTTTTTAATATTCGCGCACTAACGAACGCGATTCCTGTGTTGGCCAGTAGAAGAAAGCTCAAGGTTGTTTTTTTATCCTCACTTATGTTGTTATTGATCTTTAATGGACACGGAAAGATGAGTTTGGTTAAAAAGCACGTATTTGAGATTTTTCACCAATACAAAGGGCCTCTTGATTACGCTATCCCTTTCATTCAAACTAAATATAAAAACCCGGAGAAACTGATCATCGCGACCAATTACGAAGAAACATCCTATATGTACTATTTGGATAGCAAAGTGATTGTGGGGTTTGTGGGGAATAATCTTCAAGAAGATATGGCAAGTGATCCCGATATCATTATTCCCAGAACTATGTGGAATCCCGAGGCTACCCGCAGCATTTTGGGTCATTTTTTTCAAAAAGGAAAATATAATCAATCAATACTTCCGATTGCCAACAGCTTGGTAAACAATATTCCTCAAGTGAGTGGGCCGATACAACATGCGTTTAAAACAATATTGCCCGAAGATGAAAGACAGTCGCTCGTTATTTATTACAGATGAGTTATCCGGACGCTTTTTAGAATTTCCAGATAGCGCAGGATTAATAAAAAGACCGCGTCTTTATGCTTTAAATGGGTTTGCAATGAAACGACAAAAAACTTTATGATAAGCTTGTATTCGGTACAGTAGCTTTAGGGGTTGCGAGATGGAGCCGCCAAAATTCTTTCATTTAAAATATAAATTTATAATTTTTTTAATTTTTATCACGACAATTGCCAGTTTCTATGTTCTTTATTCCACTCCGCGGCTTATTGATTATAAATCAAATATCGTTCGCGCTATCAATGATGACAGTATATTCGGATTTCGCGCGATTCATAACCACAGCGAATATTTCCAACACGATACACGCTATCCTGTTTGCAAGGGGAGTATTTACGGATCTATTATGAATTATGGGAGTCTGTGGCTATCGCGGACAGCTTGGATTCCTTTGAGTATGATTCATAATTCAATTGTCATTGTTCAGGTCCTTGCATTACCCTTTCTTTTTTTGTGGGTACTAAGAAGGCGACTTAGTTATCCACAGCTCACGATCGTGTTTATTTTAAGTCTTTCGGGTTATGAGTGTTGGAATTCAGCCAATTATATTTTCCCCTACACGACATATCCTGGAGCTTTTGTTTTGCCCTTTGTTTGGTTGGGTCTTTTCCTTCTTGCCCGACAAAAATTCTGGGGATATTTTTTATTATCATTTTCGGGGTTAATCCATCCAAGCATTGCTTTATATGCTATTTTTATGGCTTGTATTTTCTTTTTTGTCAATTTCAAAGACTTCCGAAGGCCCGAAGGAGCATATCTTTTGATAGCCTTGTTGATTACGATTACACCACAAATATTATTACTTAAGGATGTTTCCAAAATTCCAGCTGCAGATATGATTAGAGCTTTTCAGCTGAACATGCACATGACTCCATGGAATTACGGGAAGCGGTTTATTCCGATGTTGCCTTGTGTCATAGCTTTTGGCCTTCTGGTTATTATGAGTCGAGCGTACTGGAACAGATTGGGATTGGTATACGAGAAATTGGTATTGAGCGGTTTTATTGCTACGGTTTTGCTTGGTGTGTCTCAGATTCTCGGGCATGTATTCAAAATCCCGTTTTTCATCCAGTTAATCGGGCTTAGAGCCACTTCACTTTTTGTTATTTTGTTTTTACCAATCATTTTTTTATTTTTAATTGATCAGTTTTCCCACACGGACGGCCTTCTTCGTTTTCTTTCATCCTTTATCATTTTTTTGATGGTAGCGGCTCCGCCTTTTGGCCTCGATAAGACACCCATTATTTTGCTTGCTTTGGCATTATATCTGGTCAAGAAACCACAACTGTCGGATGTCCGAAAGAGGTGGTTGAGAGCGATTTTAATTGGTATCGCCGGTTGTTGGATTGTCATATGGCTATTATATCAACGTTCCGTGGTTGATATTTATTCGGAAGGATATTCCTCGTTTTGGAATTATTTGAAATCAAATATTCCGGTTGATGATACGGCTGTCATTTCTTTATCTATGAAAATATTTGTAATCTGTGCCGCGGTTTTGACAATGATATGGCCTATTTTATCAAATTACTATAAGCGTTTCATGCCAAGTCTATCGAGGGTATCTACCGTGTCGGTTGTTTTATTTTTTTTGTTTACTTCATGGGGCTATTCTTTTACGTTAAATCTTTCGTCTAGTCATAAATTCCGTCAAGAAAATACGGATTTATACGATGCCGAAATATGGGCAAACAAGCATACGTTACCAGATGCACTTTTTATTTTCTCGGAAGGTAGTTGGAGAAGCTTCAGTGAGCGGCCGGTGTTTAATCCTTATCCGCAACTGGAGTATATGTATTATCCGAACATAGAAGCATTCAAGATAGATCAATTTTTAATCAATCTCCTTGGGGTGAATAAAGCCTATCAAACAGCTACGGTTGGGCGCTGGTTTCAGGAAACAACGAAAGCATACAATGAAAAATTTAAAACCGCGGCTGATTTTCAACGATTGGGTCAATTGGTTCACGCAGAATATTTGGTTGAAAAGAGGGCTTTTGATCTGCCGATTGTTTATGAAAATAGGACTTATAAAATTTATGATTTGAGCTAAAATAACTAACAAGTGACGGAACTGTGCGCAAAAAAACGGAGACCATGGGGGGGGGATTTTCTGGTGACAGTCGATCGAAAGCCATGGTTTTTGGTTGCAATGAAAAGATGTCTCCAGTGGAATTCCTCCTTATCAGAATGACAATTTTCAGGTGGTGTCGAAATCTGGCTTGACATTTTTTGGGTATGGGGTAAACTTGTCATATGGTTACAAGATTGCTTTCCTCGATAGCTTGTTCGCCCAAGTGGGGGCGGCAAATGAGGTTTATTGCCGGCCCGCGACAGAGCGGAAAAACCACGCTCGCTAAGGCGCACTTAGACGCCGAATCCTGTTCCGTTGCTTATTGGAATTGGGATCAGCGGGATATTAAAATTAAACATGCTAAAGGTGTTGATTTAATTCGGGAATCCCGTGCAATTTCCCCAAGCCAGAAGCACATTCAATGGGCGTGTTTTGATGAAATTCATAAGATGCCAAAATGGAAAAATATTCTAAAATCCTACTTTGACGCTTATGAAGATAGTGTCCGATTTCTTATTACGGGAAGTGCGCGGCTTGATTTGTTCCGAAAATCGGGAGACAGCCTCGCGGGGCGATATTTTCTCTTTCACCTTCTTCCGCTTAACTTGTTTGAACTGACCCGCAAGTCTGAGGTCGAACTGGAGCATTGTGTGTCGGCAAGCGATTTTATTCAACGGCGAATTGCGCACACCCGTCATTCAGATCAATCGACGATGGAAGCCTTGTTGGCGTATAGCGGGTTTCCGGAACCGTTTTTTCACGCAGATGCCTCGTTTTTGCGCCTTTGGCAGCGGGACGGGCTGGACCGTCTTGTGAGAGAGGATTTGAGAGATTTGACGAGAATAGCTCATCTTGAGAATGTTGCGACACTTGTGACATTGCTTCCGGCCAGGATTGGCAGTCCGCTTTCCGTTAATTCTCTGCGAGGCGATTTGGAAGTGAGTCATGAAGCGATCCGGAATTATCTCGATGCGCTTAGGCTGTGTTACGTTTTGTTTGAGCTTTGCGTTTATACCAAGAAAATTAATCGTTCCCTGAAGAAGGAACGGAAGGTTTATTTTTTTGACTGGACACGCATGCCGGATTTGGGCAAACAATTTGAAAATTATGTTGCTGTAGAGTTATTTGGTTGGACGATGCTGTGGTCAGATTCCGGAATTGGAACGTTCGAGCTACAATATATCAAGAACCGGAAAGGTCAGGAATGTGATTTTTTGATTCTGAAAAATCGCGAGCCATGGTTGCTTATCGAGGCCAAACTGAAGGATGAACCATTGGCGCCACATCTGTATCACTTCGCTTCGGTGTTGGGCGGAATCCCGCTTGTCCAGATCGTCAAGGAAGAAGGCGTCCTGCATGTCGGGAAGCAGAACGATTACAAAATTTCCGCATCGCGATTTTTAAGCGCTTGAATTCCGCTAATATGATATTTTCATAAAAAAAGGTTTTGAGGTAGATAATCGTTGATGATTCTATGACAAAAAAATCAGACATCCTGTTGTGGTTGGCCGGTGCCGGTTTTTTATTGCTTCTGTTCGGCTTCATATTTCTTCCGCCCATTTCTACTGACGAACTGATTTATCACCTTCCGCTTGCGAGTTCGATTTTTCAGCATAAAGGGTTTCCGTTTTCCGCGGATAATATATATTTTTATTTTCCCCAGCTTGGAGAATCTTTGTTTTCTCTGATTTATCCTTTGTTCGGCGTTTTGGGAGCGAAGGCAATTCATTTTTTATGCGGACTCGCCATCGCGGCGGCAATTTACCGGTTTTCACGGAAATATCTGGCTCCTGGGCAGGCCGTGCTATCGGCGGTTATTTTTCTAACGGCCCCGTCAATTATGGAACTGATGACGCTTGCCTATGTTGATTTATTTTATACTTTATTTACATTTCTTGCGGTTGTTTCGATGCTGAAATATTTTGAGAACGGGAGAATGAGGTGGATTTTTGCAATTAGTTTGATGGTTGGCGGGGCGATGGCGACGAAGTATACAGGGTTTCAGTTGCTGATTCTTGCGACAATTTTTATTTTAATCGAGCGATTGATCGGCAAACGAAAGAATTTTCCATTTGAGCTCGTGATTTTGCCGGTAGTTTCAATTGCCGTCGTTTCTCCGTATTTAATCAGGAATTATTTTCTAACTGGCTGGCCGTTTTTTCCGTTTGATTTCGGCGGGCTCCCATTGAAACCCGAGATTAATTGGGATCCGGAACGTGCACGGTTTTATTTGGGTTGGCTCGGGACATTTGGAGCGCCGATAGGACAAGAATCAATTTGGCATACGGTTCTTGCTCCGATTTTAATTTTTATTCAGGGAAAGTTTGACGATCAGCGCTATTATGAGGGTGTCCTTGGCCCCGTATTCCTTTTGATCCCTTTTTTACTATATAAGAAAAAACTGTCGAGAGAAATCAAATTGCTGGGTTTATTCACAATTTTATACTTTTATTACTGGGCGTTTACGACTATGCAAGTGAGGTTTTTAGTCCCCATTCTACCGGTGATGTGCGTTTTGCTTGGATACGGGCTTTCACAGACGAAAAGCAAAATCATCCGTTTTGTCGTATATGGTTTGATCGCGTTTAATTGCTTGACGGGGGTTCGGGCACTTTGGGCTGCGGAGCCGCTCAATTTTTGGCTTGGCAAAGAAAGCCGCGAAGCTTATTTATCCCGTCGATTGGGTGTTTATTTTGAGATGTATCGGCAGACGAATAAAATTGTGGGGCCTAATGACAAAGTCTATTTGGTGAATACGAAAAATTATGTTTATTACCTTAACTGCAATTGGACAGCTGATTTTGTTTTTGAGCGATGGAGACTGGACAAAAGGTTGAAAGAAATTGAAAAACCGGAGCAGCTTTTCCAGTTTTTTGAGGCAAATAAAATGACGCATTTGCTGATTGACGAACAGTTTATTGCTGATCCGAAATTTGGGTTAGAAGTGAGAGAACTCGCAATCTTTCAAACATTTCTTTCAAAATATACCGATATTTTAGTTCAAAAAGGAGCCTTTGTGTTGCGGCGAATTAAAACGAATCAATATAACGGTGTGCCAGGTTTTGCCCTGACTGAAAATAGAGCAAAAACAAGCTAAACATAAAACCTGTTTTGGACGTTCATAAAGATAGTATAATAATTTAAGTTCTGCGTTTTCTGTTATTCCCGCAGGCTTCCCTTGGGAAAGAAAGGGCCGGCCCCAGCTTTTCAGGGGTAAGCGGGAATCCAGAAAAAATATGGGTCCCCGACACCCAGGGAAAATTGGGCCGGCCCGCTCTGTTCCGCGGGAAGGCATTCGGGGATGACAGCTCATTCCTATCAAAGAGTTGTGATTATGACGCCTTAAAATTTTCAGAACCTAAGTAAATAATTGAAGAGTAAGCTAAATGAAAACGGGTATTGTTATGTTAAAGCAATTGCCGACGCAAGAAGTTGTTAAATTTTTCAGCTCGCTTAAAGATAAGATGAAATTCTCATCCGGACAAAAAAAACAAACAGTCGAGATTACGCGCCGGATTGGATTAAATATTGGCCGATCGAGTATTATCGCTGCAGAAATGCTTCATGGCGGAAGCGAACTCGTTCTTGAGAAATGCTACCGGAAAGAGTTAACGGAAGGGTCCGTTGGGCAGCAGCTCAAGACGTTTTTGCAGGAAGCGGGTTTTCAGTCGAAGAAAGTCAATCTTTCGCTGAAAGGGCAGGGGATTGTCATTCGGTTCTTGCGTTTTCCTCGCATGAACCGTTCGGATTTTGAAAGTGCTCTTCAATTTGAAGCGGAAAAATATCTTCCTTTCAATCTTTCAGATGTGATGCTGGATTTTCATATTAACGAGAAAGATAACGAGCCCGGTAAATCCGGGACAACGATGCCGGTCATTTTGGTCGCAGCCCGCAAGACCGAGGTCCAAAAATTAATTCAGCTTGCACAATTTGCGGGCCTCGAAATCAACGCGATTGATGTGGATACGCTTGCATGCTCAAACGCATTTGAATTAGGGATGCCGGAAATGAGCGAAAAAGTGGTCGGCGTGGTGGACTTTGGGGGGCGAGATACGACTTTTATGATTCGGGACAAAGGGATGCTGGTGTTTTCCCGTGATATTGCATTTGGCGGAAGTGACGCAATCGCCAGTATTAAACGGAAATTAAACATAACGGATGGAGAGGCTGCGCAGATTCAGTATTCAAACGACGCGACAAAACCGGAATATCAAGAGGCGATTCAAGAGAGCCTTGAACGTGTGTTTCACGAATTAAAACTTTCGATCAATTATTATTTCAATCAGCGTGAAAATGCACCGCCGATCGAATCTCTTTTTATCTCGGGGGGGTATTCACAGACGGGGATGCTGCCGGAGCTTTTACAAAAACGGCTTGAAATTCCGGTCCAAAAGTGGGACCCAACACAAAGGTTGAAGCTGGATCCGTCGTTAAAATCGGAACTGTTAAAACCTCTCATTCCATATTTACCGGTCAGTATCGGATTAGCGATTCGACTCAAATGATTCTTATTAATCTATTACCGATCGAATTACGGCCCAGGGTCGTCAAGCAGACGAAAATCCCGGTTCTTCCGATTGCCATCGGTTTGTTCATTATTTTTATTGGGGTATCTTTAATCAATTTATATGTTTTTGTGAATAAAAGCCAGGAACTACGCAGCTTGAAAACGCAATGGGAAAGGTTAAAAATTCAAAATAAAGAAGCAGAGCAGCTTCAGCGTGAATTGAGTATGGGGCTTAAACAAGAAGTGAATTTTTATGATACGGTTGTCGATCCGCCCATTGAAGTGGGGATGATTTTCGGGTTTATTAGTGAGCTAATTCCGGACAGTGTGCGGTTGGTGGATCTAAAATACGAGGGGCAGCGCGGTAAAATACAAGTGGTGATGAATGGTTTTTCCGAAGTTTCCCAAGCGGCTTCGAAACTCGTAGAGATTCAAAAATTTGCAAATAATTTGAAAGAAAAAGCAGAAGAGCTTTCAGCGTCGGCGAATCCGGTTGATTCTAAAGAGAAGAAGGTGTTTAAGGCTTCGGTGACGACGAGCAGCGCTGCTGAAGGTGTTCGCGGCGAAAATCAGACACAATTTGCGATTACGGTAAATTCCGAAGAGGGATCCACGTGGCAAAAGTAGCAAAAGAACAAATATCCATCAAAAAAGTTCGCGAGTGGTTGGCTAAGTTGGATCGGCGAATGCTGATCCAAAATTCCATTTTTGGGGCCATCTTATTGATCATTGTTTTTGTGGGGGTTGTTCCCGTTTTTATCACGAATCAAAAAATGATCGGCGAGGTGAGAGAGTTGCAGTCTCATGTTCGTGATGCAACGGTTCGAATTTCAAAAATTCCGGCAATGAAAAAAGAAAAAGAATTTTTAAGCAAACGCGCAGAAATAGTCCGGCAGAAATTCTTTAAAATGGGTGAAATCGATCAGTTGATTGAAATTATTTCATCGACGGCTCAAAAAGCCGGAATCCGGATCACGGCGTCAAGGCCGAGTAATCTCGAGTTGAAGTTGGAGGCGCCGTTTGACAAACTCTATACAGCCGTTTCTTACGATTTGAGCATCGAAGGGAGTTATCACCAAATCGGATCGTTTTTTAACGGGCTGGAGCGTTACGGCAAAAGTTTTATCATTCCGAATTTTTATTTGAAAGGCAAAGATGCTCGTTCGGGGATCCTTCAGTCTAATTTTGTATTAGCGGCACTTATTGAGCGGGTGGGAAAATGAAACGGAGTAAGCTATTCAGTAAATCAGTACCGGAATTACCCTCACCCCACCCTCTCCCTGAGGGAGAGGGTAAATTCAACGTGGAGGGTGAGGGGGATGAAAATCGATTCGAATTTATTGAGCGAAGCACTAAAAACACGTCTCAGTATTGGTCTAAAATGATCTATCCATTTTTATTTTCCTTCGTAATTTTTGGATGCTTTTCCCCCGTGGTTATATCTGCCGGGGATTTTATTTACCAAAGCGAAGGGAAACGCGATCCATTTCTGCCAGCGGGAATGGCAGTCAAAGAAGGAGCCAAATTGGGGATGACCAATATTCACATTGAGGGCGTGATTATAGATCCGAAAAAAAATGGATCCTATGCATTGATCAACGGGGAACCTCGCAGAATCGGTGAAGAATTCGACGGAGTTCGGATTAAAGACATTAAGAAAGATGTCATCGTATTTATAAAAGACAACGGCGAAATGTTTGAGATGGTGATTAATCAAGAAGAAGAAATGCTGAAAGAGATGCTTGCAAAACAATCGACCAAAGCGAAAAAAATAAGCAATAAAGAACCCGTGCCAAAAGCCGAAAATAAGAAGGAGAAAAAAGTTTCCGGATTGGAAGGTTTGGCGGAGATGACCAGACAAAAAGTATTGAATGACGGAAAAGAAGCTAAATAAAGGAATTGAGTTCTGCGAATTTCTGTCATTCCCGCAAGCTTCAGGCGGGAATGACAGAATATTAAGATGTGATGTCCCACTTATTAAAAAAACGGTCAGTTTGAGTAAAACAGGAAATAAAATAATGAAAAAGATAATTGTTTTTCTTAGCATCATATTTATATTTATGGCGCACGATGCTTTTGCTCAAGAAGCAAAACAGGAGACAAGTCCAGAAGTGAAGCAAGAAACAGCGAAAGACCCCGCTCAAGTGACCGAGTACAATGTTGTTGCTGATGAGATGGCTGTTTCAGAAGACCATGTTGAAATTTCTGAAGCTTCCGGAAATGTCAGTTTGGATTTTAAAGATGCGGATATCAATAACGTGCTTCGTATTATTGCACTCAAGAGTAATATCAATGTCGTTTCCGGGCCGGAAGTCCAGGGAACCGTTACGATCCGGCTTGAAGATGTTCCGTGGGATAAGGCGCTTGATATTGTATTAAGAACCTATGGATATGTTTACGAGCGTGACGGCAATATTATTCGCGTGACGACCAAAGAGAGTCTGACGACCGAGGAATTGATCACGGAAACTTTTATTTTGAATTACACGACGTGCCAGGAAGCCGAAGAAGCGATTAAGGATGTGCTGTCGGAGCGTGGCCGGGTAAAATCGGTTGCACGTACCAATATGCTGATTGTGACGGATATTCCGACCAATATCACCAAAATCACAGAGGTGGTTAGAAAATTAGATAAGAATACGCCGCAAGCGTATATTGATGCGAAGATTGTAAAAACAGCAATGCAGGAAGGAGAAAACCTGGGAATTCAGTGGTCACCTGGAGCAACTATTTCGGGGTCGAAAAGGCCATCGACATTTCCGTTTGCGAATGATAAGAATTTTTTTCTCGAAGAATTCTTTAAACCTGTTTTCCCCACTTTGGCTTCGAACGTCGGTACAGAGGTTTCTGCTGCTACTGTAACTCCCAATTCGGATAATTTGCGCGGTTTCCCTACGATTCCGGCAGCCTCTGCAGGAACGACATCGTTTACATTTGGTGCTTTGGATTTCACGGCTTTTCAGGCGACGCTCAATTTTTTAAGAAGCCGCGCTAATACTAAAATTATTTCAAATCCGCGGATTACTGTTTTAAATCATCAAACAGCAAAAGTAAAAGTTGGTGTCGATGTACCGATTCCGACACTTGAACGTAATGAGACATCCGGAAGTTTTGAAGTCTCTGGTTTTTCCTATCGCGAGACAGGCGTTGTGCTGGAGGTGACTCCTCACATTAATAATGCGGATGAGATTTTGGTAGATTTAAAGCCGGAGGTTAGTTCACAAGGAAGTCTTGTCTCTTTTAGCTCAGGGGCTAGTGCGTCAACTTCGTTTGATCAATTTCCAACGTTCAACGTGGAGTCGGCTCACACGCAAGTGATGATAAAAAGCGGCGAAACGATTGCAGTCGGCGGGCTGATGACAGATAAGGGTTCTGAGAGTTACACAAAAGTTCCGGTGTTAGGCGATATTCCTATATTGGGTAAGGCATTTCGTTCAAAACGCAAGGCGTCTGGAGACACAAACGCTAAACAGGAAACCTTGTTTTTTGTTACCGTGAATGTTGTTGATACAGCCGGCGAACCGGTTGTGTTGCAAGCACCTAAAGTTCCGGGGAAAACGGCTGTCGTATAAGTTGTGAAAGTATGGTATAATACAGCTGTCAGAGTTCGATATTATCTTAAAATACTTAATTTGACTGGTTTTTGTAATGGGTATAAGTTACGACAGATTGTATTGTGTCATGCCCGAATGCTTATGTCGGGCATCTACGATTCAGAGATTCCCGCCTACCCTGGAAATACAGGGCCGGCCCTCGATTTACCGAGGGAAGATTGCGGGAATGACAGAGAAACGCAAAATGGTTTTTTATTTATGATTTTGAAGGTTTTTGACAAGATTAGTTTTTTGAATTCGCACATAATTGACGTTGATTTAAGCGGATTCGCAAGCATTTTAGGTGAAAAAATTTTAAAGTTTAAACTATTTATTAGCATTGTATTTACTCGCCTTTGCGAGCAGGTCCAATCAATTATTCAAAGTGTCCATTCCATAGCCAGAGACATCTTTCGTGTTCTATTGACGAATTCGATGCCGCATTGTTTATTCTCTTGCCACACAACGTCACAGAAGCGTGAAACTTCGTGGCGATCTTTGCAGGCCTTGATAATAGGCCTGTTCAATTTTGACATTTTGAATATTGATTCCGGTAAAGATTCAATTCCATGGCTGGATGAATCTCAGGATTGCGACTGCTCCGGCGGATGCGGGGAATTACACGGAATTACAGAAAGAGTGGTTGATAATCATGAAAAAAGATATTTTAATTTCAGAAGAAGTGAACGAGAGACGCGTGGCGATTCTCGAAAATGGGAAGCTCGAAGAGTTTTTTATCGAGCGGGCCGACACGTACAAAATGTTTGGGAATATTTACAAAGGAATCGTGAAGTCAGTGATTCCCGGGATGCAGGCGGCGTTTGTCGACTTGGGAACGCAAAAGGATGGCTTCCTATATGTTACGGATGCGCTTGAGTCCCCGCTTGGTTTAGATTCTGCGTTTGAAGATATTGAATACGAAGAGAAAAGCGAGAGAAAGCAGTTTCAGCGAATTGAAGATCTTCTAAAACCCGGACAGGAAGTCATTGTCCAGATTGTCAAAGAACCTATCCGCTCGAAAGGCCCGCGTTTAACGACTCACTTTGCCATTCCGGCGCGTTATCTTGTTTTAATGCCGGGGGATCATAAATTAGGCATTTCCAGGCGTGTTGATTCCCGCTCCGAGAGAGACCGCATCCGGGCTATTTTTCAGGAATTGAGTTGCCCGAGCGATATCGGTTTTATTGTCCGGACGGCGGGGGAAGGGAAAACGAAAAAGGAGTTTGCGCGCGACATTAAATATTTAACCCGGGTATGGAGTAAAATTAAAACGGAATGTCAAAATAAAACGGCGCCGTGCCTGATTCATTCCGAGCTCGATTTGGTGGAGCGTATTATCCGCGATTTCTATAATGAGGAAGTCGAGCGAATCGTTGTCGATAACAAAAATTTATATAATCAGGTCAAGCGCTTTCTCAATATTTATCTTCCCGGAGTGAAGGTTAAATTTGACTGGTATAAGGGCGATGCTCCCCTTTATGAAAAATATCACATTGAAAAAGAGGTGGAGAGGACTTTTCACAAGAAAGTTTATTTACACTCCGGGGGCCATATTATTATCGAACAGACAGAAGGCCTGGTTGCTATCGACGTGAACACCGGAAAATTTACCGGCAGCAAAGATTTGGAAGAAACGGTTTATCGTACCAATCTTGAAGCGGCTTCGGAAATTGCGAGACAGGTCCGGTTGCGCGACATGGGCGGAATTGTCGTTATTGACTTTATTGATATGGAGGAAGAAGATCACCGGAGGCATCTTTACCGGCTTTTCAAGGATGCGGTCAGGCGCGATCGTGCAAAGACGAATATTCTGCAGATGTCCGAGCTTGGCCTTGTGGAAATGACGCGCCAGAGAATACGCCCGTCACTTGAGAGCGCCGTGTATGATTCTTGTCCCTATTGCACGGGAAAAGGAAGCGTCAAGTCAGTGACGACGATGACGATTCATACGATTAAAGAAATCAAGAAAGCGCTTAATCATTCTCACAACAAAGTGATTAATGCGTATGTTCATCCGGATGTTGCGGAGCGGCTCTTAAATCAGGAACAGCAGTCGATCAAGGAGTTGGAAAAAAATTCGAAGAGTAAGATTTATATTCTTGCCGATCCGAGTATGCACAGGGAAGATACGAATATTACATTTGTGAAGTAGCGTTCGGGCACATGAACTTCTGTCATGCCCGCGAAAGCGGGCATCCATAGTTTATAGATTCCCGCTTCCGCGGGAATGACAAAAATATATGTGTTACCGTGTCGCAGTGTTGGTCATTGTTACTGATGAATAAATAGCGAGGTTACTATGAAGCGAATCATCTATTTTGCAGGCCTATTTTTGTTAATCCTGATAGTCTCGCCGTTTTTTTTACTTGCCGGCAATGAAAATAAAGACTTAAACCCAGATATTGCGATCCGCCAAGTTGAAGACCGAAAAGAAGCGACATTTTCAGGAACGCCAGCAGCGGCGGTTGCCGAGTCGCCCGCAAAGCGCGCAGCGATTAAAAAGACGTTGAAGGTGGTTGAGGACAATACGGCTGATGTGACCGAGAAGTCATCAAACTTGATCGGGAAGGGAACCGATAAAACAGTTCATACAGTTGAAAAAGGCGGTGACTCAATATTTTCATGGTCAGTCAAATGGGTGGATTCTTTTTTTAAACAAAAAAAGACAAAAAAATAGGCTTTCAGTGTTTGGACTGCTAAAAAAAGTTATCAAATTTTCTAAACGGCTACTGGCCGGCGAAGATATTCAGTCTAAAACAAGCGGACGGTTTCCTGCGAAGCGAAAACAACGAAAAAAAGGTAAGCCGAAAAGAAGAAAAACGGAAGCAAGACCAAAACGGAAATCGAAAAAGAAAATTGTCCGTAACAAAAAGAAACGGCACAGTCGACCGAAAGTTAAATCTCACAGTGTCAAAAAGGCAAAAGCCGTCAAGCCGGCTGGAATTCAAAAACGATTGGTAAAGGTTGCGGATGTGACTCATTTTTTCCCGAATGTAAATGCTGCTGCGGTGAAGTTGGCGAAACCGCTTTCTGTCGGGGATTTTGTATTGTTTAAGGGTGAGACGACGGATTTCCGTCAAAAGATTCAGTCTCTTCAAATCAGCCGGATTCCCGTGGATACCGGACGAAAAGGTGAAGAGGTTGGCATTGAGGTGAAAGAGCGGGTGAGAGCAGGGGACGAAGTGTTTATTGTTAAGTAAAAAGAGGTGCTTAATCTAAGGAGTCGTTATGCAATGCTGGATTCGAATTTGGGCGGAGAAGGACCTTAACGACATTCAAAAACATTTGCTCATTGCCGGCGATCTCATGGGCGATTGCGGAAATTGCAGAGAACTTGGCATCAGTTATAAAACCGCAAAAGAATGTCCCAAGTGCAAAACGCCGTTTAAGTATGTAACGAGCAGGCGATTCGCAAGTAATCCCGGAGAAAGGTTCCGGATTGTGAAGCATCTTCATGCCGCGAGGCAGGATCTCACATGGATTGATTATGATGATTTTAAAAAACTCACAGGTCAGCAAACAGCCAGGGACTTTTTCTCGTCTTAAAAACTTACCTAACTTGACACGACATGAAAGAACGTATCAATAAGAATGTTGGAAGCCTTGCCTTTGTCGTGTATTTTATCCAGGGAGCCCTCGGTCTTTCCGCTATTGCACTGCCGCTATTCATGCGTGAAAACGGTTACAGTATTTCAAAAATTGCATGGATCACATCGCTGACGACATGGCCGTGGTTTGTTAAAATCCTCTATGGAATCATCAGTGACGGGATTCCGATTTTCGGACTGAGGAGAAAACCGTATTTAATTATTTGTTCACTTTTTTCGGCTGCCGGATGGTTTTTGCTGGCGGTTGGACAAGCTCAAGACGTGACGGTGATTTTTGCGTTGACACTTGCCAATTTAGGGCTCGCCGCCACAGATGTGATCACGGATGGTTTAGTTGTGGAATATTCGGATAAAAGTACCGCCCAGACGTATCAAAGCATATCGTGGGGTGCCCGAAGCATAGGCGCTTTACTCGCGGGTGTGACGGGTGGGTATTTGACGGTGAAGGTTGGATACCGGACCGTTTTCCTATTAACCGGGTTTTTGCCCATGATTTCATTTGTGGTTTCATTTTTTATTCACGAACAGCCTTCCGATGCACGATCGCGAAAAGAAAAAATTGCAGAGGCGGTTTTTACAAGTTTCAAATATTTATTTCAACGCAAGATTCTATGGTTCATGCTGCTTTTTGCCGTTTCAGCGCTGCCGGTAGCGATTGGAACGCCATTCTTTTTTTACATGAAGGACCAGCTCAGGTTTAATGAGTTTTTTCTCGGGCTCCTTCAAAGTTTAACGTGGCTTGGGGCGATTATCGGCTGTTTGTTTTATGCGCGGTTTTTTAAAACCATGAAAGACCAAACGGCGCTATATTGGGCAGTTATGATTACCTTTGTTGACGTGCTTCTCGTTTTTGCTATCCGGGGCAGAGTGTCGGCAGGTGTTTTATCTGTGATTGGCGGTATTTTGGGTTATATCAGTTTGCTGCCATTCATGTCCTTGGCGGCAAAGTTATCACACGGAACCGGTGTCGAAGGGTCATTATTTGCCATGATTTCAAGTATCTATAATCTAAGCCAGGCTATTTTCCGTTCGGCAGGCGGAATGCTCTATGAAGGCATTGGCTTGAATTGGCTTATTCTTGCCACCGCATTTTTGAGTTTGACCGGCTTTTGGTTTATCCGTAAACTAAGCAAGAATATGAGTCCTAACCCGACTTTCTCATCGATTTTGTGAATCGACGAGAAAGTCGCTTTGGGCGCAATAAGTTACGCCCAAAGTTTTGCGCCCTTGTTAAATCAGGGCGCAAAAGATAAGCCCTGCGTCGCAAACATACGGACCATCTTTGCGCCGCAGCTCTTACGAGCGGAATTTCTTATTCAGAATGAGAAATCCGGGCTGAGGGCGATAGGGGATCATGATTAAACAGGTCAATTTGTTGATTTCCGGAAGAGTTCAAGGGGTGTTTTATCGCGCTTCGGCCGCAGAGAACGCAAGAAGCCTGAAATTAGTTGGTTTTGCGCGAAATTTACCCGATGGAAAGGTTGAGATTGTGGCGCAAGGCGAAGAAGCCTATATTGCGCGATTAGTCAAATGGTGTCATTCCGGACCGCCGGGTGCGCAAGTGGATGATGTGGCGATTACGGTTGAAGAGCCACAGCAGAATTTTGTAACGTTTTCAGTCCGTTAATTGGAAGTAATTATTTAGCGTTTTGAAGTGATTAACAGATACCCCTCACCCTATCCCTCTCCCACGGGGAGAGGGATAGGGTGAGGGGTATTGGGAATCTTTTATGGCTGAACAGGCAGAAAAAATCGCAATTCAAATTATTGAAAAGCTGAAAGCCGCCGGATTTGTGGCGTTTTTTGCCGGCGGATATGTCCGGGATTTGATTATGGGAAATACGCCCAAAGATTATGATATTGCGACCAGTGCGCTTCCGGATGACATTGAAGCGATGTTCCCGAAATGTATTTCTGTCGGGAAAAAATTCGGTGTCGAAATTGTTGTCCTGGAGGGGTATCAATTTGAAGTGACCACGTTCCGCTCTGATGCGAAGTATGTGGATGGCCGCCATCCCGAGTCAGTGTCTTTTTCTTCGCCCGAAGAAGATGCGAAAAGGCGGGATTTCGCGATCAATGGATTGTTTTACGATCCGATGAATCGCCGAATGATCGATTTCGTTTCCGGGCAAATGGATATTGAAAAGAAAGTTATCCGTACGATCGGAAATCCGCAGGAGCGCTTTGAGGAAGATCATCTCCGGATTTTACGCGCGATCCGGTTTGCGGCAAATTTGAATTTTGAAATTGAGGCAGCAACATGGGCTGCGATGATTCGTAACCGGACAAGCATTCACAGGGTCAGCCAGGAACGGATCCGCGATGAACTCGTTAAAATGTTTACTCGGCCGGGAGCGGGGAAGGGGCTTGTTTTGCTGTCAGAAAGCGGTTTGCTTGCAGAGGTTTTACCAGAAATCGAAGCGCTAAAGGGTGTCAAACAACCGGAAGCGTATCATCCGGAAGGCGATGTTTTTGTCCATACCAAACTCATGTTGGATCAATTGAAGCAGCCGGTTTCGGTTGAGTTGGCTTTTTCTGCGATTTTTCATGATGTCGGTAAGCCCGGTACTTTCGGGCGAACGGAAACGGGCGATATCCATTTTTATAATCATGCCGCGGTGGGGGCTGACATTGCGCGGGAAGCGTTAACCCGGCTCCGCTTTTCGAATCAGGAAATTGATCGGATTACATGGGCGATCGGGAATCACATGCGTTATGGGGATGTGAAAGAAATGAGGATCGGGAAACTGAAACAGTTGATCGGCAAAGAAACCTTTGAAATGGAACTGGAACTTCATCGGGCAGATTGCCTGGCGAGCCACGGTTCGCTTGATAATTATTATTTTTTGATTCAGAAACGAGAAGAATTCAAGAAAGAAGATTTAAAGCCGAAATGTATTATCAACGGCCATGATCTGATGGCGTTAGGGGTTTCGGAAGGCCCGATAATGAAAGAAATCTTAAATGCGATTTATGAACTTCAGCTCGAATTGAAATTCAAATCGAAAGAGGATGCCATTTTGTACGTAAAGGAAAAACTGATTAACCAGTGAGGGGTTCCATGAAATTATTGATGACGATTACAGGGAAGGATCAGCCGGGAATTATCGCAGCGTTTACGGGCGCAATTTTTAAATGCGGTGGCAATCTGGAAGATGCCAATATGACGATTTTGGAAGGGGAGTTTGCCATGATTCTTTTGGCGGAAATCGGCAGTGCTTCCGGTTACCGAAAGTTTGTTGCTTCAATTGAGCGAATCAAAAAAACATTGGCTTTGAGCATTCAAATAAGACCGATAAAGCGGCGATTGACACGCGGTGAAAAGCATCTAAAAGGTTCGGTTCCGTACATTCTTTCGGTCTATGGAAGGGATCACGCGGGTATTGTTTATCAAGTTTCCAAGGTTTTAGCGGATGAGGGGTTGAATATTACCGATTTGAATTCCAACATTGCGGGATCCGGAAAAAATTCAATTTATGCGCTTATTTTGGAGGTTGATGCCCCTCAAAATGCAAGGATTCGAACAGTTGAGAAAAAAATCGATCAAATAAAGAAGAAATTGAAAGTGGATGTGTCGTTTAAACCACTTGAAACAGCGCGCCTTTAAATGAAGCCATATCATATTTACACATATCCGGACCCGATTCTTAAAAAAATATCTGAGCCGGTTCAACGTATTGATGCCGAGTTTAGAACGTTTATTAAAGATTTAGACGAAATCATGCATCAGCAGCCAGGCGGTATCGGTATTGCTGCGCCGCAAGTAGGCGTTCTTAAGTGCGTGATCATTATCGATGTCTCACGGAAAATCCAAGGGAAAGCCCAGCTTGTGATGATTAACCCTGTAATTACCGCCGAATCGGATTTTCGAATCTTTCGGGAGGGATGTATGAGTATTCCGGATTTTACGGCCAATGTCAGGCGAGCGAATACCATTAAAGTAGAATGGTTTGACCTTGACATGAAAGTCAACCGAATAGAAACCGATGGGCTTGAAGCTGTGTGTATTCAACACGAAGTTGATCACTTAAACGGAATCTTATTTCTTGATCGGGTATCTTCGTTGAAGATCGACGTATTTAGAAGAAAGAAGTAGTTTTTAATGCTGTCAATAACGTCCTATAATATATGTTATGTAAACAATTATAATCTGTTTGCAAGCTTTCTACGGCAAGAGCTCGCTGATTAGCTGATTGACCTCTTTCCCGTCGGCTTTTCCTTTGACTTTAGGCATGATTTCTTTCATTAATTTGCCGATATCGGCTTTAGTGGTCGCTCCTGTGACGGTGATCGCTCCTTGTACGATTTGTTTTAATTCATCTTTGGAGAGCTGTTTTGGCAAATAAGTGATGAGAACATCGATTTCTTTTTGTTCTTTTTCTGCTAAATCCCGCCGGTTTCCCTTATCATATTCGGCGATTGAGTCTTTCCGCTGTTTGACTTGTTTTTGAATAACATCGAGGACTTCTTCGTCGGCAAGCGCTTTCACCTTCTTTTCGATGGCTTTCATCTGCATGGCGGCTTTAAGCATCCGGATGGTTGATAGCCGGACTTCTTCCTTTTGTTTCATAGCGGTTTTAAGATCTTCTGCAAGCTGTTCTGTCAGTGTCATGGGATGCTCCTGAATATTTAGCCCGGATTTCTCATTGTTAATGAGAAATTCCGCTCGTAAGAGCTGCGGTGCAAAGAGGGTATTCATCTTTGCGACGCAGGGCTTATCTTTTGCGCCCCAAATTAACAAGGGCGCAAAACTTTGGGCTTAACTGATTGCGCCCAAAGCGACTTTCTCGTCGATTCACAAAATCAATGAGAAAGTCGGGTTAAAGTTATTTTAAATGATTGCTACCAATCTTTTTCTGGGTTGTGGTCCGGGAATTTTTCCTGGGGGCGGCGTACGATGCTTTGCAACTCCTGCTCGGTATCTTTGAGGGCATTTAGAATTCTTTCCGCATCTTCGCGGGACATTTGCCCCTGATATAACTGTTTTTGTTGTTGCTCCTCAGGTTTGCCGCCTTGTTGATTTTGTGATTGATCGGGCTGTGGCGCGGCCGGTGTTTCTTGTTCTCGTTGTTCTTTTGGTTGCTGCTCTTTTTCTGCCTGTTCTTTTTGCTGCTGATTTTGTTCTTCTTCGCCTTGATCGGGCTGCTGTTGTTCATTCTGCTCTTTTTGTTGTTGGTTCTGCTGATCTTGTTTTTGTTGTTCTTTGTTTTGTTGATCCTGTTGATTCTGTTTTTGATTTTGTTCTTGGTTCTGCTTGTTTTGCTGCTGTTGTTGCTCGTTCTGCTGGTTTTGTTGGTTCTGCTGCTGTTGCTGCTGGTTCTGTTGTTGATTCTGGCTTTGCTGTTGTTTACTTTGTTGCTGGTTTTGTTTTTGTTGGTTTTGGTTTTGCTCGTTTTTCTTTTCATCCCGGTTTTTTTGTTTGATGTCAAACATGTTTTTTTTCTTTTGAAGCAACTCTATATTGTATTTGGCGTCCTGATCGGCCGGATTTAAATCAAGCGCGTGTTTATAGGCGTCAATCGCTTTTTCGAATTGGCCCAGGCGATATTGAGAATTTCCGTAGTTATACCAGGCCTTTGCCTTGTCGTCTTTATCTTTCATCAGTTCGATGGATTTTTTGAAGTGCTCATCGGCTTCTTGAAATTGATCCGTTTGGTAAAGAGCGGTTCCAAGATTGTATTGCGTCTCGGCCTGGTCTGGATTTCGAACTTGTGCTTCCCTGTAATTTTTTAATGCCGATTCATAACGTTTTTCCTGGTAAAGTTTATTTCCGTCCCGGTTAAGGCCGGATGTGGTTGTGAAAAATGCGCAGAATGTAACGAAGTAAAAAACGTGGGAAAAAATAAGGACCCCCTTGCGCTTATGCATGTGCTTTGGCCTTTTGTGTTTCGCTTAGCAACATTTCGATGATCAACAAAAAAACCGCCAATCCGAGAAAAGCTTGAAAATGTTCTTCCCGCTCAACGACGACTCTTTGTTTTAATTCTTTCTTTTCGATGTTTTGCATGTGCTGATAGATCCAATCTACTTCCCGACCGTCCGGCGTGGCCAGAAAATAAACACCTTTTGTTTTTTCGGAGATATCTTTCAGTAGCTGTTCGTTGAGTTTTGTGATGACCACCTGTCCCTGTTTATCTTTTTTATAACCCGTAACTTGCTCTCCTTGTTCCGAGCGTAAAGGGATCGGTGCGCCGTCCGGGGTTCCGAGGCCGACTGTATAAATGCGGATATTCGCGCTCTGTGCCGCCTGGATGGCAAAATCGACGGCTCCCTCGAGGTTTTCCCCGTCACTGAGTAAAACCATGGTGTGGTTCTTTTGTTTGTTCTCGGGGAAGGCTTTAATCGCGGTTTTAATGGCTTCTCCCAAGGACGTTCCGGGATCCGGAATATAGCCGACTTGGATCGAGTTTGCAAATAGGAGAAAGGCATCGTAATCGAGTGTTAATGGTGACTGGATGAACCCGGATCCCGCAAATGTCACAATTCCAACGCGGTCCCCTTTCAATTCCCGTAAAAACGATTTCATTATGATTTTCGCTCTTTCGATTCGGCTCGGAGAGACGTCTTCGGCACGCATGCTGAGAGACGTATCTAAAAGGAATACAATTTCAATTCCCTTCCGTTTTACTTCTTTCTTGACCTCACCCCATTGCGGCTGAGCTACCGCGATAATCAAAAGTGTTAAAATGACCATCAGTAGAATTTTTTTTGCCCATTCTTTCTGGCGAGAATGAGATTCGGTTAACGACTTGAGCGTTTGCCAATTCCCGAAATATTGAAGCATCTGTCGTTTCCGGCGTTGAGTCCACCCATAAAACAGGAATAAGCCGGCGACCAGCCAAAGTCCATTCAGCCATTCAGGGTAAACGAGTTGCATGGTTTTTGCCTTTATCCCGGGTTTCTCAGCACGAATGAGAAATCCGGGTTACGGAATTTTAATAAAAAATAAATTTCTAAATATGATTTCACAAATCAAGATAAAAATTGCCGGAATCAGGAAAATTTTATATTGTTCGCTAAAACTTGTGTATTCCTTGATTTTGACTTTTGATTTTTCCAATTTGTCAATTTGCCGATAAATTTGATGAAGTACGTTGGCGTCGGTTGCCGCAAAATATTGTCCGCCGGTAATGTCGGCGATCCGTTTGAGTGTTTTATCATCAACGTTGACCTGCGTTTGGATATAACGTTTCCCGAAAACGGGATCTTCAATCGGAAACGGAACCAATCCGGATTTGCCGATGCCGATCGTGTACACCTTGATTCCATAGCTTTTCGCAAGTTCTGCAGCTGTGATGGGGTCGATATTTCCGGCGTTATTTTCGCCGTCCGTTAATAAGATAATAACTTTGCTTTTCACGTCACTTTCACGAAGCCGGTTCACGGAATTTGCGAGCCCAAGACCGATCGCGGTTCCGTCCTTGATGAGGCCTACATTGACGTTCTCAATTAAATCAGCAAGAACGTGATAATCCAGTGTCAGCGGGCATTGGGTGTAGCTTTTTCGCGAGAAAACAACAAGACCGATCCGGTCGTTTTCACGGCCCTGCACGAATTTTTTAGCCTCCATTTTTGCCACGGTGACACGATTATTCGGCTTAAAGTCTTCCGCTAACATGGATCCGGAGATATCTAAAGCCAGCACAATATCGATTCCTTTTGTTTCGTATTCCCGTTCAGATTCGGTTGTTTGAGGGCGCGCAAGTGCCGTGACAAGCAAGATATAGGCGAGCATGCGAAGGATGAAAAGAAAAGGTTTAATCAGTGCGGTGCTTTTATTTTGACAGAGTTTGATTTCTGACAGCGAGGAAAAACGCAAGGTGCTACGCTTGGTTATCCAGTCCGCCATAAAGAAAAGCGGGATCAGAAGTAAAAGCAAGAATGCGTAGGGTGAGTGAAAATGAATCATAGTTTTTTCTCCTCTCCCGGAAATTGTTTTTCGCTTTCGCTCTGAACGTTTTCGGCTGGTATTTCTTTTGTCTTTTCAACGATGGCTTTCGCTTGTTTGTTTTTGTGGACCATTTCTATCGGGGACGGAATATATTTCGCGAACTTAACCAAATCACAGAATTCGAGCAAATCAACAATCGATTTTGTGTTTTCCGGGTTGCATTGTTCTTTGATTCGAGAGAGCGAACGGCTGACTTCGCTGGTGGTCGATTCTAAAGCGGGCATTTGATATCGCCGTTCGAGATATTTCCGAACAATTTCGGATAGGCGAAAAAAATAGCGTTTGAATTCATTTCGTTTAAGCCAATCTGTGAGTTCCAATTCTGCGAGTGCCCTGAATGCTTCATCAGACGGAGATAAAAGCGATTCCTCTTTGCCTGCGCCCAAGAACGAGCGTTTCACGAGATAATGTCTAATCAGAAGGCTTAAAATAACGGTCATGAGAATGACAGTAGGCACAATCCAAATCCATGGGCTTGTTTTGATGTTGAGGACACCTTTGATTCCTCGAATATCACTTGCAGGATCCATTTTTTGATTTGTACTTTGCACGGTGAGGTATAACTGGTGTGATTGAATGGTTTTTGTCTCCCCTTTTGTATCCCGATATTGAACCTGAACGGGGCGAATGACATATTCTCCGAGTGTGAAATTAGTGAGGATGGCTTCTCTGCCTTCTTGGATCAGGCCTTTTTCCTCAATTGAAAAATCTTTTATTTCTTTCACTTCAAAATCGCTCAGGGCGATGCTCATATCAAAATTCAGTATTTGAATATTTTTGGGGTGAGATGCGGTGATTTTGAAGTGGACTTTATCGCCGATGGTCATGAACGCTTTGTCAATTTCGGTTTTAAGCGAAATATCGTCAGCAAAAATAAACGTCGAATTTATGAGCAGAAATAAAATGAAACCGAAGAAGTATCTTATACCGGCTTTTGATTGAATCATAGCCGCTTCTCCCGCCGGCGAAAAAATTTAACCAACGGATGCACATACGAAGTTCCTGCGATAATTTTAACGGAGTCGATGCCCATCAATTTAAACAAGTAATCGGTTTTAGCTTCCCGCTTTAAACAGACTTTTTCGTAGTCGTCACGAAAACGCTTATCTTGTGTGTTGACCAGCGCTCGCTCGCTGGTTTCCCCGTCTTCCATTTCAATCCAACCGCAAGGAGGCAGTTTTTGTTCGCGCGGATCGATGATTTGAATGGCGATTAAGTCGTGTTTGCGGTTTGCGATTTTCAGTGCTTGTTCATAGCCATGGTCGATGAAGTCGGAAATGACGAAGACGACGGCATTTCGTTTAACCGTTTGGTTGAGATATTCCAGTGCGATTTTTAAGTTTGTTTGCTTGCCCGTTGGTTGATGGTAAAGCACTTCACGGACGACTCGAAGAACATTGCTTTTTCCCTTCTTGGGGGGCAGAAATTTTTCAATGGTATCGGTGTAAATCAAAAGTCCGACTTTGTCATGGTTTTTGACGGCTGAAAAGGCAAGAAGCGCGGCGATTTCAGCGGCGAGAGTTGCTTTCATTTTTTCTGTGGAACCGAAATAAAGTGAACGGGATCCATCCACCACGAAAATAACGGTAAGTTCCCGTTCCTCGATAAATTTTTTGATAAACGGATGTTGAGATCTTGCGGTGACATTCCAATCGATGGTTCGGATATCATCGCCGGGAACATATTCACGGACCTCGGCAAATTCCATGCCCCGGCCTTTAAAGACGGATTGATATTCGCCAGCAAAGATTTCATTGACGAGCCGGGTTGATTTAATTTCGATCTGTTTAACTTGATCGAGAATTTGGCTAAGCTTGATATCCATCGATCCTCTTTTCAGGAAACTTTGGGCGCAACTGATTATGCCCGAAGCGCCTTTCTCGTCGATTTACAAAATCGATGAGAAAGGCGGGTTAGCATGAGCCTATGGTAAAGCCGGTTTAATTACGGGACCTCAACTTGATCAAAAATCTGTTCAATGATTTTTTCAGAAGTCATTCCTTCTGCTTCCGCTTCGTAAGTGACAAGAATTCTGTGTCGCAGAACGTCGTTTCCGATTAATTTCACGTCTTCCGGGGTGGCATACCCTCTTCCCTGAAGAAAAGCATGCGCTTTTGCGGCGACAGTTAGCATAATGCTTGCGCGCGGTGAAGCGCCATAAGAAATCAAGGGCTTTAGATTTTCGAGTTTGTATTGCGCCGGAAAACGTGTCGCAAAAACCAAATCGACTATGTAATCCTTTACTTTTTCGTCGATATAAATTTGGTTGACAAGTTTTCTCAATTCGAGAATTTTTTGAGAGTCGACAACCGGAGAAACTTCAATCGGAAATCCGGTTGACATCCGATTGAGAATCTCTTTCTCCTCATTTTTATTTGGATAATCTACGATTAATTTCATCATGAAACGGTCCACCTGAGCTTCAGGAAGCGGATAGGTGCCTTCCTGTTCAATCGGGTTTTGAGTCGCGAGCACAAGAAACGGTTCAGGGAGTTTAAAGGTGTTTTCCCCGATCGTCACTTGATGCTCCTGCATGGCTTCAAGAAGCGCACTTTGGACTTTGGATGGGGCACGGTTAATTTCATCAGCGAGGATGATATTTGCGAAAATAGGGCCCTTTTTGGTCGAAAAACTGCCATCCTTGGGGCTATATACCAGCGTTCCGATTAAGTCTGCGGGCAATAGGTCGGGGGTGAATTGAATTCGCTGGAATTTTGCCTGAATGGCTTGAGACAGGGTTCGAACGGACATCGTTTTAGCGAGTCCCGGAACACCTTCAATGAGGATATGGCCGTCTGCAAGCAGGCCGACAATGAGCCGGTCCATTAAATATTTTTGACCGACGATTACTTTTCCTATTTCGCGGCACAGGATGTCAATGCTTTTTTGGGCTTCCTTGATTTGTTCGGAAAGTTCTTTGATATTTGGTTCCATGAGTCCTCCAGTTTTATGTGATGGAAACGTAAAATATAATTTAGACTATTATAACGAACGTTCGGTTCGAATGAACGAGTTGATGGTGTTCAATAATTCATTAATCTCTTCCCTGCCGCATGTTTTTCCCGAATACCGGTAATCTTCGAGCTTTTTCATGAAATCATGCCATGTTTGCGCTTCTTTTTTAGACCATGTTTCGGCCGCCTTGCTTTTTAGTAGATTATAGCTATCCCGCCGCGCTTTCCAATCCAATTTTTTAAGAAGATAATCTTCAGTGACTGACACGAGATATTTCAAAATCCGGTCAGGTTTCTGCGCTGAGGTTAGTTCGATTTTGAGCCGGGCTAATTGGCCGCAGATATCTTCTTCCGGCGTTGTTTTTGAAGCGGCGGGTTTGCGATAAAATTTTTTCCGAAAAAGCATTATGCTTGAGAAGAGAACAATGATTCCAGCGATAGCGATAAAAATTGTTCGAATGATCAAACGGAAATCACTTTTAATTTCCAATTCAACGGGTGGTATTTGAAATCTTGTCACTTCCGCGCCCTGTCCTGAAAAAAACTCAAGTTCAAGTTTACGAATGGCGGCGCGGCCGGTTTGATTGCCTTTAAAAGAAAATTGAAAGATTTGTTCCGGAGGGGCGCCTGTTCCCGATGTGGATTGTGTTGATTGCCGGGCGCCTACGAATACGAGATTTTCAAGATTCATTCGTGGCGAAGACATCCGCGATTCGTTTAGTTTCGAATCCCAGCGGATCGATATTTCATAGATTATTTCGTCGGTTATATAGTATGTTTGTTCCGGTTGCCTTATGATGGTAACACCCGAAGAGGTATCATTATTTGCTGCAAATGTGGAGCGGGAGCAGAAGCAGATAAAAAAGTAAACAAGCAGAATAAAACTTCCGCGCCCGGTTTTTGATAAAAGCGCACCAAACCGGAAAGTTTTATTCTGCTTTGTTACGCCTTGGTGATGAAAACCGATCATTTACTTCTTCTTATCATCGTCATCCACAACTTCGTAATCGGCATCTACCGCGTCGCCTTTGTCTTTCTTTTTTTCTTGGCCTTCGGAGTCCGGTGTTTTTCCGGTCTCTGCCGTTTTTTTCTTAGCGGCCTCTTCATACATTTTTTGTGCGATGACATGAGAAGCTGTTGCCAGTTTTTCTTTAGCCTGTTTCATGCTCTCAGCATCATTTGAATCTAAAGATTTACGGGCATCTTTGACGGCGTCTTCAATCTTTGATTTTTCTTCGCCTGAGATTTGGCTGCCGTAGTCTTTAAGTGATTTTTCGCACTGATAAATTAAATTGTCCAGTTCATTTCTGCTTTGGACTAACTCTTGTTTTTTCTTATCATCGTCCGCGTGTGATTGAGCTTCTTTTATGAGTTTATCAACATCATCTTTCGAAAGCCCGGAAGATGATTCGATTCTGATTTTCTGTTCTTTGCCTGTTCCGAGATCTTTGGCTGAAACATGCACAATTCCATTTGCGTCAATATCGAAGGTGACCTCAACCTGCGGAATACCGCGAGGGGCCGGCGGAATTCCTTCGAGATTAAAAAGTCCGAGTGTTCGGCTGTCCGCGGCCATTTGCCGCTCACCCTGAAGTACTTTGACGGTAACAGCTGTTTGATTGTCTGCCGCCGTTGAAAAGATTTCTGACTTTTTAGTCGGGATTGTTGTATTCCGTTCGATTAATTTTGTCATGACCCCGCCCAATGTTTCAATTCCGAGGGAGAGCGGAGTGACATCGAGAAGTAATACGTCACGGACATCTCCTCCGAGGACCCCGGCCTGAATACCGGCGCCAATCGCGACCACTTCATCAGGATTGACTCCCTTGTGCGGTTCTTTTCCGAATAGTTTTTTCACAAGGAGTTGGACAGCCGGCATGCGGGTTTGCCCGCCCACCAAAACCACTTCATCGATTTGGTCCGGTGTTACGCCGGCGTCTTTCATGCAGCGTTCACAAGGGCCAACGGTGCGATCAATGAGGGCCTGAACCAATTGCTCAAGTTTCGCCCGCGTCAGTGTCATGACCAAATGTTTTGGTCCGGAAGCATCTGCCGTGATAAATGGCAAATTGATTTCGGTGGTTTCTGCGGTTGAAAGTTCGCATTTTGCTTTTTCTGCCGACTCACGCAGACGTTGCAGCGCCATCCGGTCTTTTGAAAGATCGATTCCTTCTGATTTTTTAAATTCGCTGGTAAGCCAATCCATAACACAATGATCAAAGTCATCGCCGCCGAGATGTGTGTCGCCATTGGTGGCTTTGACTTCAAAGACGCCTTCACCGATTTCAAGAATGGAGATATCAAAAGTTCCGCCTCCGAGATCGTAAACAGCGATCCGCTCGTCTTTTTTCTTATCCAATCCATACGCGAGTGCGGCGGCTGTAGGCTCATTGATAATCCGCAACACTTCTAAACCGGCGATTTGTCCTGCATCTTTCGTTGCCTGGCGCTGTGAATCGTTGAAATAGGCCGGAACGGTAATGACGGCTTTTGTGATTTTTTCGCCCAAAAAAGCTTCGGCGTCTGAACGCAATTTTTGAAGCACCATCGCAGAAATTTCAGGCGGCGTATAATTGCGGCCGTCGATATTAAAAACCACGTCCGCATTTTTTCCGGATTCAACTTTATATGGAACCAGTTTAATTTCTTCCGAAACTTCGTTGTAGCGGCGTCCGATAAAACGCTTTGCGCTGAAAATGGTACGATCCGGATTTGTGATAGACTGACGCTTGGCTGTTTGTCCTACCAGTCTTTCTCCCTGTTTAGTGAGTGCAACGACAGAAGGGGTTGTTCGATTTCCTTCAACGTTTGGGATCACTTTGGGTTCAGATCCTTCCATGATTGCGACGCATGAATTCGTAGTTCCTAAATCAATTCCGATGATTTTTGCCATTTTAATTCTCCTGTTTTTATTAAATTGTTGTAAATGATTTCAATTTCTATCTTCAGTACATCAATTTCCGTGCCAAACAATTGATTTTATTGCTAGTATAACTTGTTATTAAGAAACGACTTGCAATGTCCATCAAAAAACTTATTGATAAGATATGTGCAGTGGGCCATATCGATACACTGGCGTGCCAGTATTAGCCCGCATTTCTCATCTTTAGGGATGAGAAATGCGCTCAAAGAGCTTTTGCGGAAATCATTTAAATTGCTTTCGCAAAAGGGCTTATCTTTTGCGCGCTGTTTTGTCTATGCGCGCAAAACTTTGGACAGCACGTCCATATTGTCCAAAGCGGTTATTCTCAGCGAGTGAAAAAAACGATGAGAATAACCGGGTTAGTCGGAAATTTTATATTCTTCTATTTTCCTGTAAAGCGTTCTGCGGGAAATTCCGAGACGTTTGGCCGTGATACTTTTGTTTCCGCCGGATTGCTTGAGAGCCTTCCTGATCATTTGATCTTCCATTCCGCGAATCGATTCGACTGATTTCGTGGTTGTTGCGTCGGATTCTATACGGATGGGTTGATTGTGCCTGATGTCGTCCGGAAATTGTTCAAGGCCGATCGTTCCGTTGTTTCCAAGAACGACGGCGCGTTCCATCACGTTTTTTAATTCACGGATATTTCCAGGCCATGAATATTGCTTGAGCGCCTGGCTTGCTTCCGGGGTTATTCCATCGATATTTTTCCGGTTAATTCGTGTAAAATAATTTAGAAAATGATCTACCAGAAGCGAAATATCCGATCGGCGGTTGCGCAGCGGCGGAATTTCAAGCAAAATAACATTGATCCGATAATATAAGTCTTCGCGAAACTTCCCTTTTGTGACCTCGTCCTTTAAATTTTTGTTGGTGGCACAAATCAAACGAACATCCGTTTTGATCGTTTTTGTTCCCCCGACCCGTTCAAACAGGCCGTCCTGAAGGACGCGCAAGAGCTTTGTCTGCATGCCTTCCGGAATTTCCGATATTTCATCGAGGAAGAGCGTTCCCCCGTTTGCACGTTCAAAACGACCGACTCGGCGTTCGGTTGCCCCGGTGAATGCCCCTTTTTCATGTCCAAAAAGTTCGCTGGCGAGTAAAGTCTCCGTAAGCGCGGCCATGTGGACAGTGATCAGCGGTTGATTTCTGCGGGAGCTTCCAAAATGGATTAAATGGGCAAACAGTTCTTTTCCGGTTCCGCTTTCGCCCTGGATTAAAACCGTCGAGTCAGTTTGTGCAACTTGGTTTGCCGTTGAGATGGCTTTCTTAATCGTCTCTGAATTCCCGATGATTTCGCCTGCTTCATGCCGTTCTTGCATGAGCTCTGCGCGGAGATTTACATTTTCTTGTTCTATAGATCTTTGGTGGAGCGCTTTTTTAAGAATTAATTCCAGCTCTTCAAAATTAACCGGTTTGGTCAAATAGTAATAGGCACCGTCTTGCATGGCGCTAACGGCGGTTTGAACCGTGCCGTAGGCGGTGAGGACAATGAAGATAACCTGCGGGTATTTGCGTTTGACTGTATTTAATAATTCAATGCCGTCCATTTCCGGCATTTTTAGATCGGCCAAAACAATATCCGGGCAATCTTCCTTCATGAGTTCAAGTGCCGCCTTTCCGTTTTCCGCAAGGACAACGTCGTAATCCCATGACTCAAGAATCGGTTTGATTCCTTCCCGTGTATTTTTTTCGTCATCGACGACTAAAATCGTTGCCCACATTCCCATGATTAACCTTTGCCTTTTTGGGAAGTTTCATTAAGCGGTAATTCAAGCTTTTCTTTTCGGATTGGAAGAACGATTCGAAAAGTAGTGCCCATATTTACCTTGCTTGTGGCTTCGATCCTTCCGTGATGTTCCGAAATGATTTGATAGGCAATCATCAGTCCGAGACCGCTACCTTCTTCCTTGGTGGTGAAATAGGCGTCGAATATTTTTGGAAGTTTGGATTCCGGAATGCCGACGCCGGTATCCTGAATTTGTATGAAACATAATTTGTCTTTTAAACCCGTCTGAATGTTTAATTTTCCGCCGCGCACCATAGCCTGAATAGAATTCTTAACCAAATTGATGAACACCTGTTGCATGCGATCCTGATCGATCAGAAAAAGCGGAATTTCGGCATTCAGCTGTTGTGTCACTTGAATTTTTGATTCTTTGAGTTCTGGCCTGAGAAAGTCAACGGTTTTGGAAATCAGATCATTGATATTGGTCAATTCGTAATTGAGAGGTTTTTTCCGCGTTGCCCGAAGAAAATTCCTGATGATTTCGTCGAGGCGATTCGTTTCTTCTCTGAGGATTGCGAGTTCGTTTGTCAAAGGGTCTGTATTTTTTTGTTTCAGGGATTGTATTTTGTTCGAAAGAAGTTTTAAGTGGATGTTGATGGAATTGAGCGGATTGCCGATTTCATGGGCGATTCCCGCTGCCAATTCAAATATGGATTTCCAATTTTCTTTTTGAAACTGTTCGCGAATCAGAATTTCATTTTGGCTGATATTTTCGATGAGAATGACAGAATATGTTTTCGCCATGATGGTTTCATATCTGAGCGATAACTTAATCAGCATTGGACGTGGAATTAAAACCTCAATGTTTTCATGGGAAACTTCATTCCGTTCCTGCAGCGCGGATTGGACGCGGGCTTTTAATCGGGTGTCCTGTAGAATAGTCATATAATTTCGCTCATGGGACTGCTCTGAGGACAGGTCGAAGAGTTGCCGGATCCGGCGGTTAATGAAAACGACTTCCTGTTTTGCCGACAGGACCATCACGCCTTCGAGAATATGATCGAACAGGGAGAAAAGAAAATTTCTATCCTGTCCAAGTTCGAGAACATAACTTTGCAGGTTTTTTTTATCAATTTTATCGATTCGATGGATCAATCGGTCTATAAATTCGTTGGTGATCATGCTCTCATGGGTTTTTTAAAAGGTTCATTTGTATGAATACTGCACGGCTTTGACTTTTTCAATCATTTTTCTCAACAGATCATGATTTTTCTGTCCGATGCTTTTTTCGATTCCGCTGGCTGTATCAACGGCATAAGGCTTAATGGTGCTCAGGGCCGCGTCAATATTATCCACGGTTAATCCGCCGGCTAGAAATAATTTTTCCCGGACATAAGGTTTATCTTCTATGATTTTCCAATCAAATGTTTTCCCGGTTCCGCCCAGTTCGTTTTTTGAGTAGGTATCAAATAGAAAAGCTTCGACATTATATTCCTCCAGGCGTTTTAAACTCATTCGATCCTTGATGCGGAAGGTTTTGATGACGTTGAAGCCTTTATCAGTAAAATAATCACAATGCCGAGATGTTTCGTCTCCGTGAAACTGAAGCCACTTAAGCCCTAAAAGGTTTGCGATTGATGCTACCTCATCTTTCGATTGATTCGCAAAGACACCGACGAAGGTTTTGAAATGTGGGAATTTGCCAATGATGGATTTCGCAACAACGGGATCAATCTTTCGCTTGCTTTCCGCAAAAACAAATCCAAGATAGTCGGCTCCCAAATCAATCGCAAGTTTGACGTCATCGAAATTTGTATTTCCGCAAATCTTAATTTTTGGCATTATTTGGTTTTCCTTTTTTGGTTTTGCCCAGCATTTCCAGGATCGTCGATTTGACGTTTCTGGATTTCATGAGCGAAGTTCCGACGAGAAAAGAATTAACCCTTAAATTTAAATACTCGCAGATCTGTTTGTGTGACTCGATTCCGCTTTCAATGACTGGAATGATTGTTTTGGGTACGGATGAAAGTAATTGTTTTGCATAGGATGGATTAATGCGTAATGTTTTTAAATCCCGGTTATTGATGCCGATGATTTTTGCACCGGCTTTTAATGCTCGTCTAAGTTCGTGTTTGGAACGGACTTCGATAAGCGGGTCCATACCGAACCATTCGCCAAGGCTGATTAACATTTCCAGATTTCTGTCGTCTAACAACGAAGCAATGAGGAGAAAAGCATCTGCGCCGAGCACGAATGTTTCGCAGACTTGATAAGGATCGATGATGAAATCTTTTCGTAAAATCGGTAACTTAGTGTTGCGGCGAACCTGTTTCAATATTTTTGGGCTCCCTTTAAAGAAACGTTCTTCAGTCAAGATTGAGATTGCGCACGCTCCTGCTTTTTCGAAATCTTTTGCGAGTGAAACCGGCGAGAAGTTTTTTCGGATAAGCCCGTGAGAGGGTGAGGCTTTTTTAAGCTCGCAAATCAAATTAATCCCTTTTTTGCGGTTCAAGGCTTTCATAAAGCCGTGTTTTTTAGGGGGGAGTTGACGGGCTATTTTGAGTAAATGCGCGAGTGGCATTTTCTGCTTCTGAATGAGTAATTCCCGTTTTTTATAACAGACTATTTTATCTAGAATCATGGCTTGATTTTACCAGATTTTGTAAAGATTTCCATGCAGAACCGCTGTCGATGGATTCCGCCGATAATGACAATCCCTCCTTGATGGATTTGGCCAAACCCGCGACATACAAAATTGCCGCTGCGTTCAAAATGACAACGTTCCGTTTTGTTCCCTTTACTTTTCCAAGCAGGATTTGATGAGCGAGTCGGGTGTTATATTTTTTATTTTTACCCGCAATTTCGTTTTTATTCCCGGATCTCAGTTTCAATTCGCGAGGATTGAATATCGAATGATTTAATTGGTGGCGTTTAATTTCGAACAGAAAAGCTTTTGAAAAGATGGTTAATTCGTCGAAACCTCCCAGATTATAAAAAACAACAGCATGATCATATCCTATTTTTTTTGCTGTTTGTGCTACTATGGCGGCATAATCTTTTCGAAAAACGCCAATGACTTGCCGTTTTGGACGTAATGGATTCACGAGAGGTCCAACGAGATTGAAAATAGTTTTGATTCCTTTTCGGCCCAAAGATTGTCGGATAGGTTGAATCCGTTTAAATATCGGATGGTATAACGGGGCATGAAAGTAACCGAAACCATGTTTCTCGATTGCGTGAAGCATCAATTTTGGGCTCGCGTCAATTCGAACACCCAAACTTTCCATCAAGTCCGAACTGCCGCATTGAGATGAAATGCTTCGGTTTCCGTGTTTTGCAATCGAAGCCCCTGCCCCGCTCGCGACCAGACATGCAAGCGTTGAAATATTAAATGTATGCGCGTTATCTCCGCCAGTGCCGCAGCCGTCAACTAACGTGAGTGACTTTCCGAGCCGTAGAGGTGGCTCCAGTTCGTGAACAAGCTTTACCAACCCGTAAAGCTCGTTTAAATGGATTCCTTTTTTTTGCAGGAGGAGGAGCACGGTTGCGCCAAAATTGAGATTGGATTTTTTTGTTAGAAACAAATAGCGGAAAGCATCCTTCATTTCACGGACACTTAGATCTTTTCCGAGTAATAGGCGGTCGATGACAAGATTCAATTTGATCATTTTTTACAGCAACTCGAGAAAATTGGATAATATTTTTTTTCCGCAATTTGTTAGGATTGATTCCGGATGAAACTGAACGCCGAACGTGGGATGGTGGCTGTGTTTAAGCCCCATGATTTCCTGCTCTTTTGTCCATGCCGTAATTTTAAGCAGTGACGGGAGTGTTTTTCGTTCAACCAGCAGTGAGTGATAGCGTGTTGCGGTGAACGGATTTTCGATTTTTTTGAAAAGATGGGAATGGTCATGATAAATTTTCGAAGTTTTCCCATGCATAATTTTTTTTGCGCGAATGACTCTCCCGCCAAAAACGTGTCCGATGCACTGATGTCCGAGGCAAACGCCCAGAATGGGAATCTTTCCGCTAAAAGCCTGAATGGCCTCATTTGAAATTCCGGCTTCCCGAGGTGTGCATGGGCCCGGAGAAATAACGAGTCCTTCCGGTTTCATTTTCTTGATTTTGGAAACGGAAATTTTATCATTGCGATACACTTTAACGTCCGTGCCAAGCTCATATAAATATTGGACCAGGTTATAAGTGAATGAATCATAATTGTCGATCATTAAAATCATGGCGGACTCACGTTTTGCTTTTTTTGACTGCTAAAAACAATGCTTTTGCTTTGTTAATTGTTTCTTGATATTCGTTTTTCGGTTTCGAATCATAGACAATGCCGGCACCCGCTTGCACATAGGCCCTTCCGTGATCAATGAAGATGGTTCTGAGGATAATGCACATATCCATATCGCCGTTTAAACTGAAATAACCGAGTGAGCCCGCATACGGTCCGCGTTTTTCGGGTTCCAATTCGTTAATGATTTGCATGGCCCTGATTTTCGGCGCACCTGAAACGGTTCCGGCGGGAAACGTTGCTCGTAATAGATCAAATGCCGTCTTTCCTGTTTTTAATTTAGAAACAACGTCGCTTACCAAATGCATGACGTGAGAATATCGCTCAACTCGTCCGAATTGTTTGACATGGACGCTGCTTCGCTCCGAAACCCGGCCTAAATCGTTGCGGCCTAAATCGACTAACATCAAATGTTCGGCCAGCTCTTTGGGCGATGAACGGAGCGCATTTTCATATGCCAGATCTTCTTTTTCCGTATCACCCCTCGGACGTGTTCCCGCAATCGGTTTTACTTCCGCTATGTTTTTTGTTTTCCGGGTTAAAACTTCTGGTGACGATCCAACGAGGGTTTTCTTGCCATATTTGAAGTAGAACATATAGGGAGACGGATTTAAAGATCGGAGTCTCCGATAAACTTCGAATTCGTTGTTGACGAGCCCCAAATCGAATCGTTGTGACAAGACAGTCTGGATAATGTCTCCTGCGCGGATATATTCCTTCGCTTTTTTAACCATTCCCTCGAATTGCCTTCGGGTTATGTTTGATCGGAAGGTGGTGTTCGAGCCGCTTTGTTCGACATTTAAAAGGCCTGATTTCAGCGGAAGCGGACGCTTTAGTTGCGATTCAATTTTTTTCAGTTGCATGATTGCATTTTGATAAATTCTTTCGGGTTTGCGATCGACATGGGCGAGGTGAATAATTTTTAAATGATGTTTGATGTGATCAAAAGCAATCAGGTTGCGTGCGAAAAACAAGACCGCATCCGGAAAGTTTAAACCGGGTTTCGTTTTTAATTTAATGTCTTCAAACTGGCTGACTAATTCATATCCGATATAGCCGACAAATCCACCCGTAAATTTGGGAAGTGTTTGATCCGGAACATAGCGGTAACATTCCATAATTCGTTCGATGATGTGCAGCGGATCTTTTTGGTCTTTGAATGTTTTCCGCCGCCCCTTTTTAATCAGGTGACATGAACCGCGTGAATATTCGAGGATTGCGTCAGGATCAGTGCCAATGAATGAAAAACGCCCTAATCTTTCCCCGAGCTCAACGGATTCGAGAAGAAACGCATTTTCTTTTTTTGACGCAATTTTTAGAAAAACGGAGACCGGCGTTTCAAGGTCTGCCGGAAATTCGAACGAAACCGGAATGGTGTTTCCTTTTTTGCAAAGTTTTAAAAATTCCGGATAAGAAGGAGTAATCTTCATTTTTTCTTATAAACCTTGTTAGGATCAAATAATTGTTTTGCCGTAACCGGTTTCATATTTCCCTTTTCGTTGACGGGAAACACAAAACAACTTTTATAACCCAGATGACATGCGCCGCCTTTTTGAGCAACTTGAATGAGGAGTGTGTCCCGATCGCAATCCGTGAATACTTTTTTAACGATTTGAATGTGACCGGATTCTTCGCCTTTCACCCAGAATTTTTTTCGAGATCTTGAATAAAAACATGTTTTTTTAATTTTCAGCATTTTTTTAAGAGACTCTTCATTGACATATGCGACCATCAAGACTTCTTTGGTTTTGATATCCTGAACGATTGCCGGCATTAACCCCTGTTCATCAAATTTAAAATTAATCATTTAAACCTCTTGTGTTTAGATGCGGATTGGTAAACCTTTTCGTTTCAAATATTGTTTAACTTGTTGTATTGTTAATTCTCCAAAATGAAATAAGGAGGCTGCAAGAACTGCGCTAGCTTTTCCGCTCACGAATCCGTCATAAAAATCCCGCAGAGAACCTGCGCCGCCGGAAGCGATCACCGGAATTGAAACGGCCTCTGAAACGCGTTTTGTCAATTCAAGATCGTAACCCATCTTGGTTCCATCGCGATCCATGCTGGTTAGTAAAATTTCGCCGGCCCCGAGTTTTACGCATTTTTGAGCCCATTCGATTACATCAAGAGGTGTTTCTTTGCGTCCGCCATGGGTATAAACGCTCCATTTATTTTTGCCGGTTTTTTTGGCATCGATTGCGACAACAATACATTGAGAACCGAACCGTGTACTTGCTTCCGCAACCAGAATCGGATTTTCGACGACGCTCGTGTTGAGTGAAACTTTATCACACCCCGCTTTTAGCAATTGACGGATATCTTCCAAAGATCGAATTCCCCCGCCGACGGTGAACGGTATATATATGGTTTCGGCCACTTTTTCGACCATCTGCAATGTGATTGGTCTTGATTCGTGCGACGCTGTAATATCTAAAAAAATCAATTCATCTGCCGCAGAATTATCATAAGCTTTTGCACATGCGACGGGGTCGCCCGCATCTTGCAGATTGACAAAGTTAACTCCTTTGACAACGCGCCCGCGATTGACATCCAAACAAGGGATAATCCGCTTAGTCAGCATGGGGCGTTAATTCTTTCTCAGTCATAATATTTTCCTGTATCGAATCCACCATGGCTTGCATATAGGCCCGCAAATGAAAGATGTAAGACACAACGATTAAGCCGGAAAATACAATCAACCAATAGCTTAAATTCAAGTAACGTGTGAATAACGATTCATTATGCCAGATCATGATAAAGCCAAAAATGGATATCACAAACAAGCCCCAACCGATGAGGGATAGTGACTCGTATCGCTGTTGAGTTTTTTTGTACCACGTTTTATTTTTATTTTTTAACTTGCGTAACAAATCGCCAAGGACAAGCTGGCGAAAAGTAAGGCCGACAAGAATTGATACAATTGCGATCAATGCCCACGACCAGTTTCGCCCGTCCCCGATAGATTGCTGGATTTCTTGGAACATAAAGTCACCTTTAGTTAGAATTTTGATAGGTCTCGATTGCCTCTTTCAGATCAATTTTTTGTTCGTAAAGTGCTTTCCCGATGATGACGCCTTTGAATTTTTCGGTTTTAATTTTTGAAAGCTGTTTTAAATCATACAGGTTCGATATGCCTCCGGACAAAATGATATCCATGCTGGTGTCATTTAGAAGTTGTTCCAATCCTTTTATGTTCGGACCCATCAGCATTCCATCACGGTGAATATCGGTATAAATAATCGTTTTGACGCCCATGTCTTGAAGTTGCTTGCAAAAAGGCAGCAATTCGTATTTCGCATCCCCGCTCACCCATCCGTGAGTTTGGATGATTTTATCTTTTACGTCAACGCCCACCGCAATCCGTTCGGCAAAAGTTTTGAGAAGGTTTTTCAGAAAATCAATATCGGTGGCTTTGGTGCCAAGGACAGCCCGGGAGACGCCGGATTCCAAGATTTCTCTAACATCGTCAAATGTCCGCAATCCTCCGCCGAATTGGATTGAAGCATTGACGACAGTCATAATATTTTTTAAACTTCCTAAATTTTGGCGATGGCCTTCAAACGCTCCGTCCAGATCAACAATATGAATCATTTTTGCGCCAGCGCGCTGCCAGAGAAGCGCAACTGTTTCGGGGGTGTGAGAATAAACCACCTGTTGATCGCGTTTTCCCTGTGTTAAACGAACGACGCAACCACCCTTTAAGTCGATTGCCGGAATGATTAACATGTCAGATCTCAATAAAGTTTTTTAGAATTTGCAGTCCCATTTTTTGGCTTTTTTCGGGATGAAACTGGGCTGCAAAAATATTTGCTTGTGATAATATGGCCGGAAATGTAATTCCGTAATCGGTCTCTCCGGCGATGATTTCCGTCCGTTTCGGTTTTCCATAATAGGAATGGACGAAATAAAAATGACTATTTTTCAGAATTTTTTTCAGGATCGGCGATTTCATTTTAATATTCACTTGATTCCAACCCATGTGCGGGATTTTCAATTCATTTGTTTGGTCTTTGGGAAACCGTTTTACGGTTCCTTTGAAAATTCCGAGCCCGGGGATTCCTTTGTTCTCATCGCTCCCTTCAAACAAAAGTTGTAGGCCCAAACAAATTCCGAAAAAAGGCTTTCCGTCATTAATGAAATTACGAATCGTTAAAATGAGTTTTCTTTTTTTAAGTTCACTCATGGCATCGCCGAATGCGCCGACACCCGGAAGAACCAATTTATTTGATCTTGATAATTTTTCAGGATTGCTCCCGACATAGACACTTCCGCCGAGCGCTTCAAAAGCTTTGCTGACGCTTCTCAGATTCCCCATGCCATAATCGATGATTCCGATAAGATTTTTTACCATGGCATGACTATAATGTTCCCTTGGTGGAGGGCACGCCTTTGATGCGCGGATTGCGGCGAGTGGCCATTTCCAGAGCTTTTGCGAGTGCTTTAAAGGTCGCTTCAATAATGTGATGCGTGTCTTGGCCGCTGACAATTTCGACGAAAAGGTTAATTTCCGAATTTTGTGAAAATGCCCGCAGAAATTCGGTCGCGTCGTGGAAGGAATATGTTTCCATTCGTGTAAATTTAACACCTTTATTTTGAATGACGTTAAATGCCGGCCGTCCTGAAAAATCGAGCGTTATACGAACAAGCGTATCGTCCATTGGAACCGATGAAAAGCCGAAACGTTGAATGCCGGTTTTTTTGTCTAATGCTTTCGCGAAAGCTTTCCCTAAGGAAATTCCGATATCTTCATTGGTGTGATGAATATCAACCGCCAAGTCCCCTTTGGCTTTGACTTGAAGATCCAGCAAACCGTGCTTGGCCAGACTCGTCAGCATGTGATCGAGAAACGGGATTCCGGTCGAAATTTTTGATTTCCCGCAGCCGTCTATATTTAAAACAATTTTAATTTTCGTTTCTTTGGTTTCCCTAAGAATCTTTGACCTGCGCTTAGGCATTCGTTTTTTCCTTTTCTTTTTCTGCTTTTGAATTTGTTAATTCGTCCACAAACCTTGATTCGAGAGATATCCGGTGAAGAATCAATCCCTCGATTTCCGTAAGCTTCCGAACCGGCTCCCTGACTTTTGCCAGTGCTTCTTTTGTGTAACGGATGATTTGAGAGCCCTTGATAAATGATGCGGCGCTGAGCGGCGAATAATACCGAGCTGTTCCGCTTGTCGGGAGAACGTGGCTTGGCCCGGCAACATAATCGCCAATGACTGCGGGTGAATAGGGGCCTAAAAAGATAGCACCGGCATGATTGATGTACTTGAGGCAATCTTCCGGATTTTCCGTCATAATTTCAAGGTGTTCCGGTGCGATTTCATTAACGACATCAAACCCTTCTTTTAAATTTTTGACAAGAATAATATAACCTTGTTCAACGCGGCCTTTAATCGTTTCTGCCAGTTTTTTCGAGGTGGTGACAAGATAAGAAATTCCGCCAAAGTGTTCCGCCTGTGCCAGCAGATCGCAAGTCACATAATTTGGATCGGCATCCTGGTCGGCGAGGATAGCAACTTCGCTGGGGCCCGCGACCATGTCGATATCCACAAATCCATAAACTTGCCGCTTTGCTTCGGCAACATATTGATTTCCGGGGCCAACAATTTTATCAACTTTTCGAATGGTTTTTGTTCCGAATGCCAGGGCTGCAATTGCCTGTGCTCCGCCAACCCGATAAATTTCTTTTACGCCGAGCAAATCTGCCACGACCAGGATGTGCGGATCGATTTCGCCCGTGTCTCGGTTTGGCGGTGTTGCAATCGCAATTTCTTTAACGCCGGCAACTTTTGCAGGAATTAACGTCATATAAACTGTCGAAACAAGCGGTGCGGTTCCGCCCGGAATGTAAACTCCGACGCGTTCGATGGGACGGTATTCTTTTCCAAGGAGGATGCCGTCGTTTCCCTTGATGGTAAAAGAGGGCCGTAGTTCGGCTTCGTAATAAGCGGTCACGTTGTCACGAACTTGTTTTAGAAGCGGGACAAACGCGAAATTGATTTTCTCATATGCCCGATTAATATCGCTTTCTTTGACTGCGATTCGCTTTGCCGGCATTAATAGTCCGTCGAATTGGCGGGTAAATTTAAGCAGCGCGGAATCACCCTTTGCTTTTACTTCGAAAACGATCCGGCTGACTTTTTTGATTAATTCCTTGTCAGCTTCATAGCCGATCGGACGGTTGATTTTTTTAAGCGTTTGCTTTTCCCAATTGAATATCTGCATATTTTTTCTGTCAGTTGATAATTGTCGGTAATATCTCGAGAGCTTTCTGGATTCCCGAAAGTGATTTTCCTCCGCCCTGTGTCCAATCTTTTCTGCCGCCCGCACTTCCATCAATGAGCGGTGTTAATTGTGCGGCAATTTTGCGGGCGTCAAATTGTGAATTGTTTAAATCTTTTGTCAAGGCGACGACCATGCTGACTGTTTCGTCTGTCGTCCCAAAGAGAACCAAAATTGTTTCTTTTGTTTTACTTCTAAGCTTATCTGCAATTTGCCGTAAAACCGATAAGTCTTTGCCCTCCATCATAGCCGAAATGACCGCCACATTTCCACATTTTTGAGCATGGCTTATTAGGGCGTCAAGATCGACATGATCCTGTGACTTTTGAAGGATTCCCTTTTCCAGTTCTTTAATTCGTTTCTGAAGTTTTTCGATTCTTTCAGGGATGTCGTCGATTCCGACTTTTAAAATGGACGATAATTTCGCTAACAGATCGCGAAGGTCATTGACATACTGAATCGTATTGAGTCCTGTTATTGCCTCAATTCGGCGAGTGCCACTGCTAATCGAAGTTTCAGAGATGATGGAGAATCCGCCGATATCGCCCGTTCGCTCGCAATGGGTTCCTCCGCAAAGTTCCCGGCTCACTTCCGGGACGCTAACAAGGCGGACATCTTTCCCGTATTTTTCTCCGAAAAAGGCCAAAGCGCCTTTTTGAATCGCTTGATCATAGCTTATTGTTTCGATTTCAACTTCCCGATTTTGCAAGATGCTCAAGTTCACTTCTTCTTCTATTTGTTTTACGGTTTCCGGAAGTAATGCCGCCCCGTGAGTAAAATCGAAACGGAGTTTTTCGAAACCGACATAGGAACCAACCTGGCGGACATGCGTCCCTAAAACTTTCCTCAAAGCCGATTGAAGAAGATGGGTCGCGGTATGATTTCTCTTCGTTGCGTTTCGAAGATCAAGATTTACCTCGGCTTTGCATGCCGCGCCTATTTTGGCGATGCCTTTAATCATTTTCCCGTAATGATAAATGACTTGTCCTTTTGACTGTGTTTCGCGGACATCAAATTCGAATTTGTCAGAGTAAATTTTCCCGCGAGCTCCGACTTGTCCACCGCCCTCGGGATAGAACGGGGTCTGATCGAGGATAATCGCGCCGGTTTCTTCCGTGCTCTTAAAATAAATGACTTTGGCTTCGGCCGCCAATTTTTCATAACCTAAAAAGGTTGTTTTAGGGATAGATCTCGATTCCAGGTCTTCGTCGGAAATAACGAAAATCGAATCAGCAATTTTACTTGATTCCTTTGCGCGCGCGCGTTGTTCATCAAGAAGGCGGTTAAAGGTTCCTTTTTCGATGGCAACTCCCTGTTCATCCGCAATCACGCGTGTTAATTCCTCGGGGAAACCGTAAGTATCATAAAGAAGAAATACGTTTTCGCCCGACAAGGATTTATTTTTCTTTGTTTTAGCATCCTCGATTTTCCGGGATAAGACGATAAGTCCTTTGTCCAACGTTTCAATGAAGCGTTCTTCTTCGTTTGCGATGACTTTTTCAACACTTTGACGTGACTGATCGAGCTCCGGATAGGCATCCCGAAGCGAACTGATAATGTCCGGGACAATTTTCGCCATGAACGAATCTTTCATGCCGGCCATTTTTGCTTGCCACACAGCACGCCGGATGAGTTTGCGAATGACGTAGCCGCGCCCTTCGTTTGAAGGATACGCTCCGTCTGAAATTGAGACAACGGCCGCGCGCGCATGGTCAGCGACCGCATATAAACGAGTGATCGGGGCGGGAAGGGTTCCCCTGAAACAGTTTTTTAACGCTGTTAAGATCGGCTCGAATATATCGGTTTCAAAATTGGTCTTTTTCCCCTGAATGACACAGGCAAGACGCTCGAGCCCCATTCCGGTATCGATGTTTTTATTCTTGAGCGGAATGAGAGAACCGTCGCTTTGGCGGTCATATTGCGTAAAAACCAAGTTCCAAATTTCCGCATACCGGCGAGATTCGTCTTCGATCCAAAACTTTGAACGGTCACAATTCGGAAACCATTCAGCATTTTGTTCGTAATAGATTTCTGAACACGGGCCACAGGGACCGTTCGGTCCGGATTCCGGTGCATCAGCAGGCCAGAAATTAGAATGATCGCCCATTCTTGCGATGAGTTCCTTTTTAATTCCGATTTTTTTTGACCAAATATCAAATGCTTCCTGATCGTTCCGGTGAACGCTGATAAAAAGCCGTTCAGCCGGAATCTTCAATGTTTTTGTCAGATATTCCCATGCCCACGCGATGGCCTCTTCTTTGAAGTAATCACCGAAGGAGAAATTGCCGAGCATTTCAAAAAAAGAATGGTGGTAAGGCGTTTTGCCGACTTCATCCAAATCGCCCGTGCGCAAGCACTTTTGCGATGAGGTGGCCCGCTTGAGGTCCGTTTTGATGCCGAGAAAATATTCTTTAAATTGATTCATCCCGGCACCCGTAAACAAGAGCGTCGGATCGCTCTGAGGAATGAGCGAATCACTCTTAATGACCGAATGGCCCTTGCTTTTAAAAAAATCTAAGTAGCTTTTTCGTATTTCGGCAGTTTTCATTTCTTTCCCAAAATCTTATTCTTTGGATTCTCCGGAAGAAGTTTTCATGGCCTCTGTGACAATGTCACGGCATAAATTAAAATCAAATCCTTTTCGAATCAAAAAATCGTAAAGGCGTTTCTTTTTTTTGACGGGGTCAAGATTCGGATGCCGATGGATTTGCTCTATCGCAAGCGAACGGGCCAAGTCGAGCTCTGTCTCGCGAGAGTAGGCGCTTAATGCTTCGTCAATTAAATTTGTTTTATAGCCTTTCCGCTTCAACTCAAATTTCATCCGGATCCGGCCTTGCCGTTTTCCCTGGATGGCGTATTGAACAGCCTGTGTTAATGTTTTCTTTTCATTTAAAAAGCCTTCGCGTTCAAGTCGATCAATGACGTTGGCAATGATCGTATCGTCATAACCTTTCTTCTGCATATGCCGAACGATGTCGTTCCTGCTCCGATTCGACATTGCCATAAGACGGACTGCATAGATATATCCTTGCTTCAACTTTGAATCCGGTGTCGTAGGGGCTTCCATGGATATCCGGCCTTTGAGGGTTGATAAAAAAACGGCGGATAAATATTTTACCCACCGTATTTTTGTTTGTGACCACCGTTTGGTAAATTATTTCTTACTTTCGGCTTCAACTTCCGGGCGTCTGGTGATATCAATTCCGGCCGCCAAATCCGTCACCAGCCGTTCTTTGACTTTGGCTTCAATTTCATCAAGTAAGTTGGGGTTTTCTTTTAAGAAATAGCGGACGGCTTCACGCCCTTGACCGAGTTTTTCAGGCCCGTAGGTAATCCACGTCCCCGACTTTTCCAGAATTTCATATTGCAGCGCCATATCGAGGATGCTTGATGAACGCGAAATTCCTTCGTCAAACATAATGTCAAACTCACAAGTCTTAAACGGAGCGGCGCATTTATTCTTTACGACTTTTACTTTGACACGATTCCCGATAATGTCTTCCCCTTTTTTGATGGAAGCTATTTTTCGGATGTCGAGGCGCATAGAAGAATAAAATTTTAGCGCTGTTCCGCCCGGCGTGGTTTCGGGATTACCAAAAACAATTCCGATTTTCTGCCGGAGCTGGTTGATAAAAATGATACAGGTTTTTGAGCGGCTGGCGATGGACGTCAGCTTTCTCAATGCCTGTGACATCAGGCGTGCTTGCAATCCCATGTGTGCATCGCCCATCTCTCCCTCGATTTCTGCGCGCGGCGTAAGAGCTGCGACGGAGTCGACGACAATCAGATCAATCGCATTAGAACGGACAAGCATTTCCACGATTTGAAGGGCCTGTTCGCCGGAATCCGGTTGCGAAATCAGAATTTCTTCAAGCTTAACGCCTAATTTTTTTGCGTAGGTGGGGTCGAGCGCATGTTCTGCATCAATAAAGGCTGCAACGCCCCCCTTTTTTTGAACTTGTGAAAGAACACTCAGCGTCAGCGTAGTTTTTCCGCTGCCTTCCGGCCCATAAATTTCAACTATCCGTCCTCGGGGAATGCCGCCGATTCCGGTAATAATGTCAAGACTTAGCGCGCCCGTTGAAATGGCTTCCCAGTCTTTGCTGACATCTTGGCCGAGCGTCATGATTGCGCCTTTTCCGAACTGTTTTTCAATTTGCTGTAGAGTTAGCTCCAGTGCTTTTTGTTTTTCTATTGAAGCTTTGCTGGTTGGTTGTTCTTTAGTTTCTGTTTTCTTTTTGATTGTCATTTTGAACCCCTTCGGCGCGAATTGCCTCGCGCCATGGAAAATTTTTATTCCGGAATCGTAGAAAAATGATGTCAGAAAATAATGCGGTTATTTCTGAAGCTATGAAACCGGTTTTTATTCGTAACATGTTGAATTATACAGACTTAGCCAAACCTTGTAAAGAATTTCTTCTCTTTAGCAATGTGCCTTTACGTTGGTCGGTGCTAAATCGGATTCACACATTAGAATGGCTTTTTTGAGATCACCCAAATATTCACAACCGATCGTAATTCCCTTCTTTGTTGGCACCATCTCTTCTTTCCCCTCCGGCCGGAAATAAAGCCGTAAATCAACGTATTTCTTTTGTTTATATTCCTTTAAGGTAACGAAAATTGATTCATTTTCTCCCCGCGCAAAGCTGTAACATTTAGAATTTTCCATGGTAATAGGTCTCCTTTTTGTTATTTTTTTGCGGGAAAGTAAGGAAGGAATATTGCTTTTTCAGCAAATTCTTTATGCATTATATAAATATTGATGGGTCTGTCAAGCTAAATGTTTTCCGTTCGAATTCATTTGTTTGAGGTCGCGGAATACATAAATGAGGCCTGATGCGCTCGTTACGATCGCAAGGATGTACCAAAGATATTCGGTGATATGCCATTGACCAAGCAGCATGATCACAGCGATCATTTGAAGGACGGTTGTGATTTTTCCGAAATAGTTTGGTCTGATGGTCATTTTGTTCGTGGTGAAAAAAAGAATCAAAAGTCCGCAAACAAGGACGAGTTCTCTGAAGACAATGATGATGATAATCCATGCCGGTGGCTTGATAAGATAAGCGCTGGACAGTGAAATGGCGACGAAGCAGGATACCAAAAGCAACTTATCCGCAAATGGATCTAAGAAGGTGCCCAGTTGAGTTTTTAAATTGAATCGGCGTGCAATATATCCATCCAAACCGTCTGTGATAATGGCAACAATAAAAAGGAGAAATGCGCAAAGTTTTAAATTCTGCTGTGTGTTATTTGCGTAAGCAATGCAAGTTACAATACCCGGGACAAGTAAGATTCGTATGAGTGTGATAAAATTCGGTATATTCAAGTTCTCACACTGAAGATTAGACTAAGACTTTATTGAATTCCTCTGCCAGTTTAGAGTCTTCATGCTCAATTCCCTCGACATCGTGAGACAATCTTACCGACACTATTTTGGAGACGCCTGGTTCTTCCATTGTGATTCCATATAACGAATCACCGATCGAAATGGTTTTTCGGCTGTGTGTCACGATGATAAATTGGGTCGTATCGAGGAACGGTTTTAACACGCTTAAGAAGCGATCCGTATTTGCCTCGTCAAGCGGCGCATCGACTTCGTCCAATACGCAAAAAGGAGAAGGGCGGACAGAAAAAAGCGAAAAAAGCAATGCTAAGGCAGTCATCGCTTTTTCGCCGCCGGAAAGAAGCGTAATATGTTGCGGCTTTTTGCCGGGAGGGCGTGCGATAATATCGATTCCGGAATCGAGTGGATGCAATTCGTCTAACAAGATTAAATCGGCATGTCCGCCGCTGAATAAAACCTTAAAATATGATTGAAAAGATTCTTTTACTTTCAAAAAGGTTTCATCAAATAATTTCTTGGTTGTCCTGTTAATCTTTCGAATGGTTTCGAGCAGTTGCTCCTTCGAATCAATCAAATCCTTCTGTTGAGCCACTAAAAACTGGTAGCGCTGGTTGAGTTCATCGTGTTCTTCAATCGCCAGTAAATTAACGGGGCCAATTTCATCGAGCTTAGAACGGAGCTTCTCGATTTCCTCTTCCATCATCGGGCGTTCTTCGTCCGCAATAACGTAATCGTCAGGATTTAATTCGGTGAGAGAAATTTTATAACGTGTTTGCAATTCATGACGTGCATTTTCTTTCCGATGCCCGATTTCAATTTCCTCAATGCTGATTTCGTGAAATTTTTGTTTCTCGTCGGATACAGACCGTGTCAATTCATTGAGTTCCGACAGGAGTGTTTCACGATAAGTTTGAACTTCGTTGCGTTCCTTTTTGGTGTGTTCAACGAGAACGGTTTTCTCAATGACCTGTTGATTGACCATGATTTTTTCTTCTTCAAGCTTTGTGAGCTCCTCAGTGAGTTTGGAAACTTCCTTAGCAGCTATTTCCCTTTCAGAGGTCAATATAAGTACGCGTTGGTCAATATCTGAATATTGGCCTTTTAAGAACGCCAAGCCGTTTTCAATATCATCTTCCTTTTCGCGTAAGACTTCGAAGCGCGCCAAAATATAGGAAAGATCTCGGACAACATGGTCTTTTTGCTCTTTAAGAACGCTGATGGCGTGTTGCAGTTTATCAAATATCGCGCGTAGGTCTGCTTCTGTTGCTTCAAGATTTGTTAAGGAGCCCGAATAAGCGGTTCGCTCTTCTCGCAGTTGCTTCATTTCGGCCGCATTTTGGATCCCCTCTGCGGTGATTAACCTCAGTTCGGAAAAAATACTAATTGCTTGTTCACGTATTCCATCAAAGGAGGCAGATATGCGGGCATGTGCTGACTGACATTTTTTTAAATCTTCCCGGAACTTATCTTCTTCTTTGGTTAGGATTAAAAGGCGCTCTTCGTATTGATAGCACAAATTGTTGATGTTGTTGATTTTTTCGGAGGCTTTATCCAAAGTTTGACGAAGTTCGCGCATGTCTTTTTTGGCCGTCCAAGGAGGGGGGTCTGTTTTTTGATTGCTGGGATTCCGATAAAAGATTCTATTTGCTGCAAACAAAAAATATCCGGATTTTGTCACAAAGGTTGAAGCTTTTGATAAGGCAAGCACCTCCCTCAGGCGTTCAATCGCGCAATCTTTTATAATGTAAACATCTTTCAGCAACTCACGTATCAATGGGCTATAGCCTTCTTCGATTTCGACAACATTTAATAAAGGTATTCCAACAAGAGGATGTGCCGCTGTTATTTTATCTTCCAGCCAATCTCCTACACCTGCCAGATCGCTTCTAATAAGAATATTTAACCGCCTGGCATTTGCTCCTTTCAATTGTTTGACCATCGTGGCGGCAGAATCCAGATCGGAAGCGATAAGGCTGCTTGTAAGTTCATCCAGTGCAGTTTCCAAGGCGGCTTCGTAACCTGGTTTGACCGAAATTGTTTCCGATAGGATTTTTACGAAATCTAATTTAAGGGTTTCAGTGGATGCAGACCCTGCATCTTTCAAATCTTTTTGATAGGCATCATGCTGTTCTTGAAAAATTTGGATTTGGCTTTCGATTTTCGCCTTTTCCATAATGTGTTCAGTGGATTCTCTTAAGAGTTGTTGTAAATAGGACGCGACTTCTTCTTTCTCGTTGAGCACGGTGCGCAGATTTTTCTCAGCCTCAAGAATCTTAATCTGTAAAAAATCTTTTAGTTCTCGTATGACGAGATTGCGTTCCAACAGGCTGTCCAATGAGGCGAGATGTTTATCCTTTTGCGCGTAAAAATGATGTTTAGAACGTTCAATGGATTGCAGATCCGAATCGATTTTTGAGATTTTATTTTTTAAATCAGAAATTTCGCGTGCCAAATCGAACAACCGGGTCTTGTTTTGCTGTAATTCGTTTTGGTGAATTGCGTCTTTTGACGCGAACGTTTCTAAAACGGATTCTTTCTCTAATTTATTCCGGAGGATGTCATCACGGTCTCTCAAGATCGCTTTGTATTCGGCTTCTTTCCGTACGATTTCGCCGTTGACGACGGCCAAGCGTTTTTTAAGAGACTCGATTTCGCCAAGTACTTTTTCATTGGATAGTTTCAGAGTTTCGATTTTTTCACGATAAAATTTCTCATGATCCTCAATCGAAACTTGCTTTTGCTTGATGTCGGAGCGGATGGCTTCCTGTGCATAGAATAATTGTTCAAGCTCCCTAAGACGCGCTTCAAGCTCGCTCATCGTTTTATTTTTGGTAGAGAGTTGCTCTTCCATGCGATTTAAGGTTTCTTGGTGAGCCGCTCGTTTTTGATCGAGCCCAGACGTTTGTTCTTCACAGTGCCGAAGTTCCTCAAATGCTTTTTTAATTTCCATCACTTTCAGCTGTTCGAGTTGGTCCTTAAAACGGGCGGCCCGTTTTGCCTGCCGTTCTGCGTATTTGATGTTGCGCTCGACTTCGGCAACGATATCATTCAGACGCAAAAGGTTTTGATCTGTGCGTTCAAGTTTCCGAATGGCTTCTTCTTTTTTTATTTTATATTTTGAAATGCCTGCCGCTTCTTCAATTAAATAGCGGCGCTCATCGGCTTCGGCATTTAAAATGTAGTCGATTCTTCCCTGCTCAATCATCGAGTATGAATTTGAACCCAATCCGGTGTCCGCGATTAAATCCTGGATATCTTTTAAGCGGCACGGGGTTTTGTTGATCAGGTATTCACTTTCGCCGGAACGGTGTAACCGACGCGTGATGACAACATCGGAATATTGAAGCGGAAGTTTTTGATCGGTATTATCGATGACAAGCGAAACTTCACAAAGGTTTAAGGGTTTTCGAAATTCGGTGCCTCCAAAGATAACGTCTTCCATTTTGGCACCGCGGAGGAGCTTTGCGCTTCTTTCGCCGAGAACCCAACGAATAGAATCTGATATATTACTCTTTCCGCAACCGTTAGGACCGACGACGCAAGTGACGCCTTTTTCGAAAACAATTTCCGTTTTGAGAGCAAAAGATTTAAATCCGAAAAGTTCAACTTTTTTTAGATACATAAAAGGCCTTTAACCGGCGCTGCCCTTTCCTTATCTGCGGTATTACTACACTTTATATATCGTCAGTTTGTATTCTTGAGTTTAATCTTAACTTCAGGATTTATTGTTTGTATTACAAGTGCTGAAACGGGATTAAAATCCGAAGATTGGCTTAACCTTCGAACTTTTTAAAACACAATGTGACATTATGTCCGCCAAATCCTAACGAGTTTGATAGGGCAACTCGGATATTTTTCTGGCGTGCTTGATTCGGGACATAATCCAAATCGCAATCAGGATCCGGAAATTCATAATTAATCGTCGGAGGGACGATTCCATACTTAATGGCGTGTGCGGTAAAAATGGCTTCTACCGCTCCGCCGGCTCCCAACAAATGCCCGGTCATCGACTTGGTAGAGCTGACCATGACCTTTTTTGCAATGGGTTCAGTCAGAGCTTTTTTAATAGCAAGTGATTCGACTTTATCGTTCAGCTGAGTGGATGTTCCATGCGCATTGATATAATCGACATCTTCCGGTTTGATACCGGCGTCTTCCATGGCAATTTCCATACAACGCTGCGCACCAAAACCGTTTGGATCGGGTGCGGTCATATGTGTTGCGTCGGCTGTCATGCCATAACCGACAAGTTCGCAATAAATCTTTGCATTCCGCTTGAGTGCCCTTTCCAGTCGTTCCAGAATGACAATTCCGCAGCCTTCCCCCATCACAAAACCATTTCGTGTTTTGTCAAAGGGCCGGGAGGCTCTTTCTGGAACGTCATTCAGCGTTGAAAGTGCTTTCATATTATCAAATCCGGCAAAGCCGAGAGGTGTAATGCACGACTCTGTTCCTCCGGATAACATCACGTCCGCTTCTCCTCTTTGGATAATCCGGCAGGCATCACCCAGTGCATGCGAACCGGTTGCACAGGCTGTTGCGACGCAAGAATTAGGCCCTTTAAGTCCCAACTGAATCGCAACCTGTCCGGGTGCCATATTGACAATCAGCATCGGAATCAGAAACGGTGAAATTCGTTCCGGCCCGCGTTCCATCAGAACTTTGTGTTGTTCTTCAATCACGCGTAATCCGCCAATTCCTGAGCCGATGAGCACACCGATTCTGTAAAGATCTTCTTTGCTCAGATCGATTTGCGCATCCGCAACGGCCATTTGACTTGCGGCGATTGCAAATTGAACAAACCGGTCATTTTTTTTGATTTGCTTTTTGTCAGGAATAAATTGAGCGGGGTCAAACCCCTTGACCTCAGCCGCTACCTTTGAACTGTAAAGATCGGGATTGACTTGAGTGACCCTGCCAGTCCCGCTTCTTCCCGAAATAATGGCTTCCCAAGATTCCTTGACTGTATTTCCAACAGGCGTAACACATCCTGCGCCTGTGATGACTACACGGTGTTTCATGCTGTTGTCTAAATAAGGAGAGTATAAACTTCGATTGATTTGATAGTTAATGTCAAAACACTGCCAATCATGAAGTTCAATTACTTGGCAGCGCTTTTTTCGTCAATATACTTAATGGCATCGCCGACATTTTGAATCTTTTCGGCGTCTTCATCCGGAATTTCAATTCCAAATTCTTCTTCAAATGCCATGACGAGTTCAACGGTATCGAGAGAATCTGCACCTAAATCATCGACAAACGATGCTTCGGGTGTCACTTCTTCCGGTTTTACACCAAGTTGTTCTACTATAATTTCAGTGATCTTATCTTGTATTGCCATTCTTTTCCTCCGTTGTTAAATTCACATGACCAATCCACCGTCTACGTGGATGACTTGACCTGTAATATAGTTCGATAAATCAGAAGCTAAAAATAAAGCCAAATTTGCAACTTCCTCCGGATCGCCGAAACGGCCCAGTGGGATATTTTGCTTCACTGCTTCCTGAACTTTTTCGTCCAGCTTTTTTGTCATGTCGGTCATGATAAAACCGGGAGCTATTGCATTCGAATTCACATTGCGCTTTGCCAATTCTTTCGCAACGGATTTCGTGAACGCAATCACGCCGCCTTTTGAAGCTGCGTAATTTGCCTGTCCGGCATTTCCCATTACCCCGACAACCGAAGCCATATTAATAATACGTCCCCAACGTTGTTTAATCATTGGTCTCGTAACGGCTTTGGTGAACAAGAAAACACTTTTTAAATTAATTGAAAGAACATCGTCCCAATCTTTTTCCGGCATCATCATTAACAACTGATCCCGCGTAATGCCAGCATTGTTGAGGAGTATATCGATACGTTGAAAGGTGTCAAGAATTTTTTTGACACAAGCATCTATTTTTTCAGCATCACGCACATCAAACGAAAAATAAATTGATTGAGTTCCATATTTTTCTTTAAATTCTTCGCTCGCGAGCTTCACCCAATCTTCGTTGATGTCGCAAAGAACAAGTTTTGCGCCCTCTTTCGCGAATTTTTCTGCAATGGCTTTTCCGATACCGCGCCCTGAACCCGTAATAACGGCGACCTTATCTTTAAGAAGCATTGGTGGTTCCCTCCAGCATCATCGTATTTAATTTTTCAAGGTGTTCTGTTTTGTTAATATTGTAAACGATAAGTTCTGAATTGATTTTCCGAGCCAATCCTTTCAAGACACTTCCCGGTCCCATTTCTAAAAATTCGCGCAATCCCATTTGATGGCAAGTCTGCATCGTTTTAACCCATTCGACCGGACTTGTCAACTGGTTGGCCAGCAGCATTCGGATCGTTTCGGGCTCGTTGACCACCTCGCCGGTAACATTGGGAATGAATGGAATATTTGTTTTCGAAACCCTGATTTTCTGAAGGGCTTTTTTTAAGCCTTCTTCGGCACTTTTCATCAGCGGTGAATGAAATGCACCTCCGACTTTCAACTGGATGGCACGCTTTGCGCCGTTAGCTTCGCACAGTTCACAAGCCTGTTTAACCGAATCAACCGAACCCGAAATCACGACTTGTTCCGGGCTGTTAATATTAGCTGGCACAGCTCCTGTTTCGTTGCAAATCTCCCGAATATCGTCTAACGAAAGCCCAATAATAGATGCCATGGTGCCAGGATTTGATTCAGCGGCTTGCTCCATCAATTCCCCGCGTATTTGCACGAGCTTGAGAGCGTCTTCAAATGAAATAGCCCCGATTGCGGTTAAGGCCGTAAATTCTCCCAAGCTTAAGCCACACGAAACCTGCGGTTGAAGGTCCGGAAATTGTAATTTGACGCTTTCAAGCGTTGCCATGCTGGTGACAAAAATAGCAATTTGCGTATTTTTTGTGCGAACAAGTTCGGTATCAGGGCCTTCAAAACATAGTCTTGTAACCGGAAAATTTAAAATTTCATCTGCTTGAGTAAATACTTTTTTTGCGGCTTGGTTTTTTAGATAAAAGTCGAATCCCATTCCGACCGCTTGTGCACCTTGTCCCGGAAATAAAAAACCGAATTGTTTCATTTTCTTTCCTTTTGTTACCATTTGATGAGGCAGGCTGCCCATGTTAATCCGCTTCCGAACGCGACCAGAACGACATTCGATCCTTTTTTAATCATTCCTTGTTTGACTGCTTCATACAATGCGACCGGTGTTGATGCGGCTGACATATTGCCATAGCGATTTACATTAATAAAAACTTTTTCCGACGGAATGCCTGCGCGATCGGTTACGGCATCTAATATCCGAATATTGGCTTGATGTGGAATCAGGCAATCAATATCTTCGATCCGAAGACCACCCAGCTCGACCACTTTTTCAATGGCATCACACATGCTACGGACGGCTAATTTGAAGACTTCCTTCCCTTCCATATAAACATATTGTTTTCCGGCCTCTAACGTTTCAACAGTGAGAGGAATTGCGGAGCCCCCTCCCGGAATTTTAAGAATTTCTGTTTGTGCGCCATCCGCCCCTAAATAAGTTGCAATAATTCCATGGCCGTTATTCACCTCGCCGATGATAGCGGCGCCGGCGCCATCGCCGAACAAAACGCACGTAGAACGGTCTTTCCAATTGATAAAGTTGGAAAGGACTTCAGCGCCAATCACGAGAATCTTTTTGTACATTCCGGATTTAACTAAGCCGTTTGCGATTGTGAGGGCATACGGAAAGCCTGAGCATGCCGCTGAAATATCAAAACCCGGACATTTTGCGCCGATTTTATTTTGGATATAACAGGCGGTAGACGGAAATAACGTATCCGGCGTAATCGTTGCACAAATGATTAAATCAAGATCCTCAGGTTTCAGATTTGCGTTTTGAAGGGCTTCCAGGGAAGCCTTTGAGGCAAGATCGCTTGTGGCTATTCCTTTTTCCGAAACTCTCCGTTCGTGTATTCCCGTCCGAGTCCGGATCCATTCGTCGGTGGTATCTACTATTTTTTCGAGATCAAAATTAGTCAATACTTTTTCGGGCAGATACGCCCCCAGTCCTAAAATTCCAATGGATTGAGCATGCATGGTTATGAAATAACCCGGGGAGTTGGATGCTGTTGTGTGCTTGAATTTGTCGCGGATTCCAAATGCATTTTTGAGTATTCGGTGATTCCGTCAATAATATGGTCGTTGATTCTTTCAACGACGGCGTCCCGTGCAACGCGAATTGCATTTGAAATGGCACGTGCGGAAGAAATGCCGTGGCTGATGATGACAATTCCGTTGACTCCAAGAAGTGGTGCCCCGCCGGCCTCTTCGTAATTGGTATCTTTTCGGATGGAGTCAAATGCCGATTTGCATAAAATCGCGCCGATTTTGGCGAGCCAGTTTTTTGAAATCTCCTTTGAAATAAGAGAGATCATCATTTCCAGAAGGCTTTCGGTCAGTTTCAACGTGACGTTTCCGACAAATCCGTCGCAAACGATGCAGTCAACTTTTCCCGTAAAAAAATCGCGGCCTTCAATGTTTCCGATAAAATTTAAATTGGAGTCCCTCAGTAATTTATAAGTTTCCTTTTGAAGTTCGGTTCCTTTCGATTCTTCTTCTCCGATGTTTAATAAGCCAATCGAAGGTTGTTTTTTCTTGAGGAGATACCGTGCGTAAATATTGGCCATAATCGCGTACTGGAGGAGATGTTCGGATGTGGGATTGATATTTGCGCCAACATCAATGGCGATGGATATTCCGTGTGGTGTAGGAAGCATAATTGCAATTCCTGGGCGTTTAATGCCCGGCAACAATCCCAATTGTAAGGTTGAAGCAGCTACGGCAGCACCAGTGTTTCCCGCCGTGACAACTGCTTGCGCTTCCTTTTGCTTAATGAGATCAATGGCAACGCTGAGAGATGAATCTTTCTTTTTTTTGATTGACTGCACTGGTGAATCGCTCATTTCGATCATGTCGGAAGCGTGTTTGATGGAAATTTTACCACCGACTACTTTGTGTTTATAAAGTTCCCGCTTAATCGCATCTTCGCGACCGACAATAATCACCTCAATATCGTCAAAGCTGTTGGCGGCTTCAACTGCACCTGCGACTGTAACTTGAGGCGCGAAATCTCCTCCCATTCCGTCTATAGCGATTTTAATCATGAGTTGTCCGAATTTTTTTTGTCTTTGGTTTTGATTGTAATGACTTGCTTTCCTTTATAAAATCCGCACTTGGGACAGATTCTATGGGACATCATTGTATGTCCACAATTCGAACACTTTGAGAGCGAGTTTAGTTTTAGAGTGTCGTGCGTCCGCCGAAGGCGGCTCCGCATATTTGAATGTCTTCTTTTTGGATGTGCCACGTCAGATTTCCTTCCTTTCCTCAAACTGCCTATTTCAAATCAATATTCATGACTTGCAGTAACAATCGGCTTCATTCAAATTCACGCCGCATGTCGGGCAAATGCCTTTGCAATCTTTTTTACAAATAAAACGATCCGAATTATCTAAAATTAAGTAGTCCCGCAAATCATTTGTTGCGTTAAGTGTTTCCATGCCCGCTATTTCATAACATAAATCGAAGGGGATTGTCAATTTCGATTGTGTCACGCACAGACAACGCGCACAAACCTGTTCGATTTGACTTGACAAATTTCCCCGGAAGAGCAAATTTGTCTGAACTTTTTCGACGATACCCTCAAGATGAATCAGGCTTTTAAATTGAATGTCAAATAATCCCAAATCAAGCTTATCAGCATTGTAATCGTTGCTGACTTCTTCGGCAATTCCCTCTTTTAATTTCAAGATATCAAATATCATTAGATCAAAAACCTTTCCGCAACTTATTTTCTGCTGAGCCGATTCCGGAACGCATTTTTCACAATCGGCGGAACGAACGAAGAAATTTTGCCGCCCGAGAATGCGATTTCTTTGATCAATCGCGAAGACAAATAAAAATGTTTTTCAGACGGCATCAGGAATACGGTTTCCACATCCGGCGCAAGCTGGCGGTTTGTGAGGGCCATCTGAAACTCATAATCAAAATCCGAAGTGACCCTGACTCCGCGAATAATGTTTCGAATCCCCTTTTCCCTGGCGTACGCTACACTCAACCCTTTGAATGCCTCGATTTTTATTTTAGGGTTTTTTCCGACTGAAGACCGCAAAAAATCAAGTCGCTCTTCAAGAGAAAAGTAAGGGCTTTTATCGATATTAATTGCGATTCCGACATGGATTTCGTCAAAGATCTTCAACGCTCGATTAATGAGATCGATATGTCCGTACGTTACGGGATCGAAACTGCCTGTATAAAGAGCTTTATTTCCCTTTTTCACTGCCATTTTTCACGTCGCATTTAATAAAAAAACTAACAAAACTCTGCCCTATTTTAACCTTTTTATATGGAATAAGCGTGACCAGGTCTTCAGGAACATCTTCTTTATTGGAATGTCCAACAATAACATGTCCTTCGATGGGTAATATATCAGATCGGTCTATTTCATTCAATGTTTTTTTTATAAGTCCTTTATTATGAGGCGGATCGACAAAAATCAAATCGAACTTTTTGTTTGACTTTTCAAATTGTTTGAGTGCGATTTCAACTTCCAGGGTGTGGATTCTGGCCATTTGGGCCAGTTCTAATTTTTTCAAGTTATCTGAAATACACCCTTTGCAGATGGGGGCATGGTCAACAAAGTCGACAAATTGTGCCCCACGGCTTAAGGCTTCAAGCCCAAAGCTTCCGCTTCCTGCATACAGATCAAGAATATGGGCTGATTCCGGTAGTGTTGCCAGGATATTGAAAATGGTTTCCTTTGACCGGTCAGTTAACGGCCGGGTGTCTCTTGTTTTGGGAAAGTCGATTAGTCTGCGCTTTAGTCTTCCGCCGATAATTCTCATGGCAGTGCCGCCGCGTGTTTTTCACGCATTTCAATTTCTGTTAATAGCAGTTGATGTTCCTGTTTTGAAAGTTTTGGATCGGATTCCAGAAGTTTTAAAGCTTCCTGCCTTGCGAGAAGCAGAAGCTCTTGGTCTTTACTGAAATCGGCAAGATTGAAAAACGGGATTCCGCTTTGCTGGGTTCCCAAGAAATCGCCGGGACCGCGAAGGAGCAAATCCTGTTCGGCAATTTCGAAACCGTTTGTTGTTTTGGTGAGAATCCTGAGCCGCTTTTTTCCTTCTTCTGTTTCCGGGCTCCCAAAAAGGAAACAGACGGATTCTTTAGTGCCCCGACCAATCCGTCCGCGCATTTGGTGGAGTTGGGCAAGTCCGAATCGCTCCGCATTTTCGATGACCATACAAGTCACGTTGGGGTTGTCGACGCCGACTTCGATGACCGATGTAGCAACGAGGACGCGGATTTTATTCGCGTAAAAATCTTTCATCACCTCGTCACGTTCTTTTTTTTGAATCCGTCCGTGAACAAGCCCGACTTTTAATTTCTTAAATGGGCCGTTTTTCAGTCTTTCATATTCTTTTTTTGCCGCAAGGAGATCGAGCTTTTCATTTTCTTCGATGATCGGATATAGCACATAAGCCTGATCGCCCCCGTTTATAATGCGTTCATTTATGTATTCTAGGACATCCGGTTCTTTTTCTGAACGAATCCAATAGGTTTTAATTTCTTTTCTCCCCTTCGGGAGCGTCTCGATCGTTGAGATGTCCAGATCGCCATATAAAGTTAATCCGAGTGTGCGTGGGATCGGAGTTGCTGTCATCACCAAAAGATGCGGCCGCGGTTTTCTCAACAGAAGTTTTGCTCTTTGCTCAACACCAAATCGGTGTTGTTCATCGATAATCACAAGGCCGAGTTGCGTGAAGGAAACGTCATCCTGTAAAAGCGCATGGGTGCCGATAACGATTTGTACTCCGCCCGTTTTTATTTTTTTGCGGGCGGCGACTTTGTTTTCTTCGGACAATCCTCCCGTTAACAAGACACTTGAAATGCCCAGTTTTTGAAAGAGCGGGCTTAAATTATGAAAATGTTGTTCGGCAAGAATTTCGGTGGGGACCAAGAGAGCACTTTGAATTTTTGATTGAGCAGCTAAAAATAGGAAAAATGAAGCAACTACTGTTTTTCCCGAGCCGACGTCTCCTTGAAGCAAACGGTTCATTGGGATGCTCTGAGATAAGGGTTTCATAATTTCATCAATCACTTTTTCCTGCTCGGTGGTAAGTTCGAAGGGAAGTTTTTGCTTGAACTCACTTAATAATTTTATATTTTTCTTGATGGGCAGGCCGGAGCCTTCGGTTTGGGAAGCTTTGATTTTTGAAAGCAGGCTCAATTGAAATAGGAAAAACTCGTCAAACACAAGCCGCTTCCGGGCTTCTTCGAGTAATTGAAACGTTTCCGGGAAATGAATCGTTTTTAGTGCCTGATGCAGATCCATTAAGTTTAAATTGTTATGGATTGTTAAAGGCATAAATTCCCGGACTTCCCGGGCGACGTAATGATCCGAAACTTCTTTCATGACAGTTCTCAGGGCCCGCTGGAAAAGCCCCTCGGTTAGCGGATAGATTGGCGTAATCCTCCCCGTGTGAACGGTTTCGTCATCGCCTTGTTGAATAATTTCATGTTCCGGGTTGCTTAATTGGATGCGCCTTTGGTAAAACTCTGCCTTTCCGCTGAGGATCACTTGATCGCCCTGTTTGAATTTATTGCTCAAGTACGGTTGATTAAACCACACGGCAGTGATGGATCCGGTTTTGTCATGAATCACCATTTCGCAAAGAGTCATATTCCGGGTCGGTCTGACAGATGTTCCCAAAACGGTTCCGCGGATCGTGACTTGACTCCCCGGCGTGACAGTATTTATGGGGAGAAATTGACTCCGGTCTTCGTATGTTCGGGGGAAAAAGTAGCACAAGTCGCGAATGGTGAGAATTCCCAGGCGGTTTAAAATTTCCGCCCTTTTTGGGCCGATGCCCTTAATGTAGCGGATGGAATCTTTGTTTTTTGAATCGAAAGTTATGACAGCCATAAAATTTTATTTATTATATACGCAGGACGTATGAGGTGCAATAGGTACGAGAGATTACGCGGAGATAATCTTCGCTTTTTTTAGGTAGTTTAAAATCTTTTCTGCCGATTTTTGTGCGGTCTCTTTATCTGTTTCACACCCGACTTCCGATCCGGGATTCTATAGGAAGTAGCAAAATGAGCACGGGAAAATAGAACATGCCGATATAAAACTACACGAAGACGTTTGCTTCCCTGAGATACTTGGCAGCATCTTCGGGCGGAGTCGGATTGATATAAAATCCGGTTCCCCATTCGAAACCGGCTACTTTGGTCAAGCGGGGGATGATTTCGAAATGCCAGTGGTAATCGTCTTGGATGGTTTGCCAGTATCCTCTGCGCGCAAACATGTTTGGGCCCGAGTGCACAATATAATTGTATTGCGGATTGTTTAATACCTGAGACAGTTTTTCCATGGTTGTTTTGAGCGCAAGCGCCATTTCAAACAAATGAGCCCGGGAACTGTAAAAGTTGAGTTCGTGTTTCTTCGGAAGCAACCAAATTTCAAACGGAAATCGTGACCAATAAGGACAAAAGGAAACAAAATGTTCATTTTCATAAACGATTCTTTCACCAATCCGCTTTTCTTCGTCAATAATGTCGCAGAACACGCAGCGTTCTTTTAATTTGAAATAGGTTTCAGCTCCGCGAAGCTCTTCTTTTACGCGTTTGGGCGTGATGGGTGTTGCGATAATTTGGGAGTGCGGATGGGCGATCGTTGCGCCTGCTTGAGGGCCGTCATTTCGAAATAAAAGGACATATCGGAATCTCGTATCTTTCTGAAGGTCTTCGATTCGATTTTGGGATACAGCTAAGACATTTTTTATATTCTCAATCGGAAGTTTGTGGAGCGTCTGAGTATGATCAGGACATTCAATGATGACTTCGTGTGCGCCAAACCCAGTCATCCGGTCATACATTCCCGTCCCTTGTTTTGCGAGAGGGGTATCGATTCCGAGTGCGGGAAACTTATTGGGAACGACACGAACCTGCCAACCTGGTCCATTTGGTTTCGATGAGGGATCGCGAATAGCCGCAATTTCGGAGGGGGTCAAATGTTCATGCCCGGCGCAGAATGGACAATGATCGTTTTCCGCCCATGAATGAGCGATTTCACTTGCATCATAGGGACGTTTGCCACGCTCAGTGGCAATAATCACCCATCGTTCCGTAACGGGATCTTTCCGTAGTTCCGGCATAATGACCTCTTTAAGCTTTTTACGTTTGAGGTTTCGTTTGGTTAGCTACTTTAGTTTCGGCAGTTTTTGGTTTTTCTGTAGCGGCTGCTGGGATTGCAGAAGCCTCGGCTGTTTTTGTTGCTTCTGCTGCGGTTGTTTGGGCTGCCTTTGCCGTTTCGGCTGTATCAGCTTTTGTTGTTTCAGCGGCAGGTGCCGTCTTGTCAGTGGCTTGTGTTGCGGCTACGGTAGCCGGTTCTTTCTTGATTTTGTCCAGGGCTTCTTTGATTTTGGTCAAATCGACTTGGCTTGCCCCCCTGCTTAAATTCATTAAGGACTTGGATCTTCTGATTTCGATCAGATTCAGGCCAATGCAGGTAAACAAGAATAGGAATGCGCAAATTGTCGTAAGTCGCGTTAAGAAACTTGCGGTTTTGGTTCCCAAAATAGATTGCGGTGAGCCACCCATCATTCCCCAACTCAGTCCTTGGCCGCGCCCGGCTTGCAGCAAAATGACCGCAATTAAAAATAAACTCGCACAGACATGTAAAACGATGAGAACAATTGTCACGGAAATCTCCTTCACTCAGTTAAGTTTTATGAATTACTTTTTATCTCGCTTGGCAATGAATTTTTGACAATCTGAATAAACGATTCTGCTTTAATCGAAGCACCGCCGACCAGAGCACCATCAATATTTGGTTTTGAAACTAACAATTCTATGTTATCGGGCTTGACGCTTCCTCCGTAAAGAATTTTGATTCGCGCGGCGACTTCCCTGCCATATTTTTCATTCAGCAGCCGGCGGATGTATGAATGCATTTGCTCCGCTTGTTCTGGGGTGGCCGTTCTTCCCGTGCCGATAGCCCAAACAGGCTCATAAGCAACGACAACGCGCTCAATGGCCGCGGCATCGAGGTCGGCCAGCGAATAATCAAATTGTTTTTTAACCACTTCAAATGCTTTATGAGCTTCCCGCTCTTCCAGGGTTTCTCCGACGCAAACAATCGGTACGATGTTATATTTTAGAGCAGCTTTCACTTTTTTATTAATGAGTTCATCAGTTTCTTTAAAGTATGCCCGCCGTTCGGAGTGACCAAGGATGACATATCGGCAACCGACGTCTTTTAACATCATCGGAGAAATTTCTCCGGTAAAGGCCCCTTCTGTTTCGAAATGCATATCCTGAGCACCAAGGTCAACGTTGGAATCTCTGACAAGTTCTGAAACGGCGGTTAACGCTGTGAATGGTGGGCATGCGACGATATCGCAGTTGCTGATTTTATGAACGCCGGCCTTAATGCTATTGACAAGATTTACAGCTTCGGGAATGGTTTTGAACATTTTCCAGTTGCCGACAATTAGAACTCTCTTCATAAAAGTCACCTTTCAATCGATTGTTTGGTTATTTATTTAGTAAAGCATCTACACCCGGAAGAACTTTGCCTTCGAGGTACTCAAGCGAAGCGCCGCCACCGGTTGAGACGTGAGACATTTTTTCTTCAACACCAAATTCCGTGCAAGCTGCGGCTGTTTCTCCACCGCCCACAATTCTTGTTGCCTGTTTTAAATCGCCCAAAAATTCGGCAATTTTTTTTGTTCCGTTTGAAAATGCCGGAATTTCAAATACGCCGAGAGGCCCGTTCCAAATTACCGTTTTTGCATTTTTGAGGACGTTTGTAAATTGATCGACAGTTTTTGGGCCGATGTCGACTCCCAGTTTTCCTTCGGGAATATCAATCCCGCAAAGTTGCGTTGGCGCGCCCGCTTCGACTTTGTCGGAAATCACGTGGTCGACCGGGAAAAGCATTTGAATTTTCATTTGTTTGGCTTTTTCGAGGAGGCTTTTTGCAACGTCAAAACCTTCCGCATCAAATAATGATTTACCGATGGTGTGTCCCTGCGCTTTTAAAAAAGTATAGGCCATCGCGCCGCCGATCAAAAGCGAATCGACTTTGGTCATTAAATTTTCAATGACTTTGATTTTATCGACTACTTTTGCCCCGCCCAAAATAGCGAGGAACGGTTTTTCCGGATTTTGGAGTGCTTTATCAAAGTATTCAATTTCTTTGGCAAGCAGGTAACCGGCGACTGCCGGGAGATATTTTGCGATTCCTGCTGTTGAGGAATGTGCGCGATGCGCCGCTCCAAAAGCATCATTCACATAAACTTCGCCGAGAGAAGCCAGCTGTTTTGAGAAATTGTCATCATTTTTTTCTTCTTCCGCATAAAACCGGAGATTTTCAAGAAGCACAACTTCCCCTTCTTTTAAATTAGCTGTTTCTCTTTGCGCGATTTCGCCGATGCAATCCGGAACAAATTTCACAGGCTGTCCGAGAAGTTTTGCAAGATGGTCCGCAACCGGCTTCAGGGTGTATTTTGGATCTTTCTTACCCTTTGGGCGGCCCAAATGTGCCATCAAAATGATCTTAGCTTTCTGCTTAATCAAGTATTTGACGGTAGGAAGTGTCTTAACAATCCTGGCGTCATCCGTGATTTTGTCACCTTCGATTGGAACGTTATAATCAACGCGCGCAATCACTCGTTTGCCCCGAACGTCAATATTCTCGATTGTTTTCTTGTTCATCGTTCAATATCCTTTGTCTTATAAATTCGCAACCGGTTTTGTGTAAACCCAAACATCTTTGTCATTCCCGCATGCAGCGAAGCAGCACTGCTCCGCCGTGCATTAGGCGGGAATCCGCCACAAATTGTTGGCGGATCCGTCCGCGCTGTATGGCGGAAAATTCACAAAGCAACTTGCGGTTGCCTTCGCCGATTCGCGCAGACAACCGCAAGATTGCGTGTTCATTTTATTTCGAAGCCATGTACTTTAAAAGATCAACGACGCGGTTTGAATAGCCCCACTCGTTGTCATACCACGACACCACTTTGAAAAAGCGTTTTTCGCCCTTTAGATTATTTTGCACGGTTGCAAGAGAATCATAGATGGACGAACTTTTGCAGTGAATGAAATCGGACGACACTACTTCGTCTTTTGAATATTCGAGAATTCCCTTCAAATATGTCTCAGACGCTTTTTTCATTAACGCATCGATTTCTTCAATCGAAGTATCTTTGACGGAACGGAATGTTAAATCGACAACCGACACGTTGGGTGTCGGTACGCGGAAAGCCATTCCCGTTAATTTCCCTTTTGTCACCGGGAGTACTTCACCAACCGCTTTGGCTGCACCGGTTGTTGAAGGGATGATGTTGATAGCTGCAGCGCGTCCGCCTCTCCAGTCTTTCTTCGAAGGCCCGTCCACTGTTTTTTGCGTTGCAGTGTAGGAATGAATGGTGGTCATCAAGCCGTTTTCTATTCCAATTCCTTCTTTTAAGAGCACATGAACGACCGGCGCTAAGCAATTCGTCGTGCACGAAGCGTTGGAAACGACGTGATGTCTGCTTGGGTCGTATTCTTGTTCATTCACACCAACCACAAAAGTTCTTAAATCGCCTTTCCCCGGGGCGGAAATAATAACCTTTTTGGCGCCTGCTTTGATATGCAACGCGGCTTTTTCGGCATCTGTGAATAAACCTGTTGATTCGATGACATATTCGACGCCAAGATCTTTCCAAGGAAGAAGATCCGGAGTTTTTGTTGCCATGACACATTTAATCTTGTGTCCATTGACAACGAGAATATCGTCTTCTGCGACGGAAGGGTCGCTTTTTTCTGTCGATAGCGTGCCGGGAAATCGGCCATGAACGGAATCATATTTCATCTGATAGGCGAAGTATTTTGCATCCGTTGAAATATCGACGACTGCGACCACATTAAAATCCTTCAAAAGGTTTTGTTCAACCATTGCGGCGAACACGAGTCTTCCAATTCTTCCGAAACCATTGATTGCTACTTTAACTGCCATGGTACTCCTCCTGATTTGACGGTTTAAATATAGATTATTGCCGACTGTTTTAAAGCGGAAATTATATAGCCCAATAAGCAGGCGGTCAATAAGGTTTTATAGTTTTATAATGATTTAAATGACGAATGAGTATTCGCTAATTGAAAAGGCGGGATAAGAGGCCGTTTTTTGAATTTATCGTGCGAAGAACTTCCTGATAAAGTTTCGACATATTTGCGGCCATAATGGGAATAGAAAACCGTTCTTTGACCATGGCAAAACCATTTTCGGAGAGTGTTTGATAAAGGGAATTATTTGTCAGTAATTCCGTAATAGCTTCGGCCAGTGCGTGTTCATCTTTCGGCGGGACAAGGATTCCATTTACTCTATCTTCGATCAGTGCGTTCAATGCCCAAATATTTGTTACGATTGCCGGTTTTTTGACTGCCATTGCTTCAATAATCGACAGGCCAAATCCTTCTCGCCAAATCGCCGGCAAAACGAAAATATCCATGACGGATAACGCATAGGTGACATCATGCAAAGATCCCAGAAACCGGACTTTATTTTGCATGGCCAAGCCATCTACCAAATTTTCGATTTTAGTTAAGTTAGGTCCTTCTCCGACGATTAAAACTATAATATTGGGAAACTGTCCGGTCGAAAGTTTGTTGACGGCTCGAAGAAAATATTCATGGCCTTTATCAACTACAACACGAGCAATAATTCCCACAACCGGTGCATTGGGCTCGATATTCAGCTCGTTTCGTATTGTTATCGGATTCTTTTGTTGATAACGAGCATTCAAATCATCAATATCCACAGCGTTGAAAATTGTGCTGGCGCGGTTTCCAGGAACATCAAACTTTTCTTTTAACATATCTTCGACCGGCCCGCTGATGGCAATTACATGATTACCCCACGCGGGGAATAATTTTCTTCCAAGCCGGTGTTTGTAAAAACCATGGCACGTGGACACGTACGGAATGCCCGTGAAAAGCCTGATCCACCAGGCTAAGACTTGTGTGACGCGCGTATGGGCGTGCATCATATCAATTTTTTCACGTTTGACAAATCGGACAAGCGGCAAAATAGCGAAATAAAGTTTCGGACTCAATTCACTCTTCGTTTTAATATTAAATCGTTTGCAGTAAACGCCGCTTTTTTCTATGGTTTCTCGTTGATTCCCGCCGCTTGAAGCAACATAAAACTGATATCCGAGTCCGCGCATTTCTTTCGTGAGTAATCGGATATAGCTAGTAATTCCGCCAACATTGACATGAGTGGTTAAATGAAGAACTTTTGTCATATTATCCTAAGTGATCGCCGGTGTTTAGTCGATAGCCGTTTAAAAAATCAACAGCCGTAATGGGGGTTTTTCCTTCTGGCTGAAGGTGCACTATCTCAATCGAGCCGTCTCCTGTTTGCACAAACAAGTGAGGTGGTTTATTTTTGACAGTCATTGTGCCGGTCTTAGTCCGTGTTGCATCTGAACTGTCATTACAAACTTTCGCTTCCAGAATTTTCAACCGAATTCCATTCAAGAATGTAAATGCCGAAGGCCAAGGATAATAAGCGCGAATTTGATTGTAAATCATTTCCGCCGGACACTTCCAGTCGATAAGCCCGTCGTCTTTTTCGATTTTTTTCGCGTAACTCGAAGCCGCCTCGTTCTGCGGTGTTTTGAACAGATTCCCTTTTGTTAAATTTTCGATTGTTTGTATTGCGAGATTTGCACCCACGTGGGCAAGGCGGTTCATTAAATCCTCGCAATACTCGTCTCTGGCGATTGGTGTTTTTTCTTGAGCGAAAATGTCGCCTGCGTCCAATCGATCCGTTACCTCGGCAATGCTGACCCCCGTCTCGATATCGCCATTCAGGATTGCCGCTTGAACGGGTGATGCACCGCGATATTTTGGCAAGAGAGATGGATGAATGTTGAGTGACGCATATTTTGAGAGAGAAAAAAGCGAACTTGGAATGAGTTTGCCATAGGAAGCAATCATCATGAAATCGGGCTGAAAACTTTTAACTTGTTCAAGTACTTCGGGTGTTTTAAGTCTTTCGGGTGCGATGCAGATAAATTTCTGTTCCTCGGCAAATAATTTAATTTCGTTTAAAATCTTTTTTTGACCGCGCCCTTTTTTTTGATCCGGGGTTGTTATGATATAAATATTGAATTTTTTTGCAGCAACCAACCGATTCAGGAGTGGAATCGAAAACGACGAGGAACTGAAGACAACGATGTTGAACATATTTAAATAAGTTTATACGTGCTTAACAGCTGTTGACGCCGGACAAAATCAACCCTGTCGATGATGAGTGTGCCATTTAAGTGGTCGAGTTCGTGCTGAATGACGCGTGCGTAGAAGCCGGTGGCTTTTTCGGTGAAGGTTTTCCCTTTCAAATCCATGGCTTGAAATTTAATTTCTGTTGCACGCCGGATTTCGGCGGATGCGCCGGGAACGCTCAGGCAGCCCTCTGTCCCAATTTCCTCTCCCGTGGCTTCGAGAATAACCGGATTAATCAAAAATCGTTCTTCTCCCTTTTTCATAGAGGGGCAAAGGACCGCAATTTGTTGAGATAAACCGATTTGGGGTGCGGCTAAACCGACCCCAGCTTTGGCGTACATCGTTTCGACCATATCACGGATCAGTTCGGAAGTTATTTTGGTAAAATCCGTGACTGCCTTGGCTTTTTGTTTAAGGACCGGTTCCGGATAATACAAGACTTTTAAAACGGACACATCCCACCTCTTTTTATTTGTTAATAAAGGTGTATTGTATATCGGCGGGATGAGATTGGCAACTTTGTGTTTTTTTTGCGGGTGAACATTTTTCAGCGAATTATCTTCCCCCCTTGCGGGGGAAGGTAGGGATGGGGGATAGCACCCTCACCTTTCCGCCCAACAGGACGGCGGATCCGCCAGCTCTCGCCAAACAGCGCGGCAAGTCCGACACGTATTTTGGCGGATGTTAGGTGGACATCCTCCCCCATTGAGGGGGAGGAGAAAAAAGATATCAAACGATAGTGTTTTTTTGCGTGGCACGAAAAAAGCCGAGGATCTTTGATTCGGCGGTTCTCAAAAATTAAGTTTTTGGAAGTTGTTTTTTACCGGCCGCTGTTATTTTATGTATCTCAAATGACTTTCTATGGCCGTCCAGCACAAAAATCCGGCTTAAATGACCTGGATAACCATTCCGGATGACGACCATTCCATCTCCGATGCCAAAGGAAAATAAGTGATGGAGATCCATCTCTTTCCGGTAAAAGTTCCGGAGTTTCGCAATGCTTGATTGAATGAGTTTTTCATCTCTGGATAGATGCATTTCAAAGATATCTTTCAGTTGATAAGTCATAAGTTGTTCGGATGCTTCTGGTTTCACGAGCGTTTCCCCCTTTGATTTTGACTTTAACCAACGCACAATAAGCGATCAGCAAAATATTTTCAACATGATAACGGGGAAAATGGATGAAAATCTACTGTGAATATAGAAATCTATTGTGAGTCGTTTTTAAGGTGTGAAGGGTTTCACAAAATAGAAACGGGCTGGACATCGACAGCAGAAAAAACTCCTTTTTTTGAGCGCATTTTAGGGATGGCTTTTTTTAATACGTTTCGGATTAGGTCCAGATTGTCAGCGCGAAGCATCATGTGCCAGCGGAAATGGCCTCTGAGCCGATAAAAAGGAAGCGGCGCGGGGCCGATGATTTCAAATGCACGATTCGGATTCTGGTCTTCGATGATTTTTCGTAGTTCATTTGCCTGTTCAGATACCGGTTTTTCAAATTTTCCGCGGAACATGACATTGATAAAACTTGTCCACGGCGGATAATTCAATTGTTTGCGGCGGGCGATTTCGTCCTCGAAGAATGCTTCATAATCATGTTTTGCCGCACACTGGATGGAATAGTGGTTCGGCATAAAGGTTTGAATCAGCACCTTGCCTGATTGCGTGCCTCGCCCTGTTCTGCCGGCCATTTGGGTAATCAATTGAAAGGTGCGTTCACTTGCGCGATAGTCCGGCAAAATGAGTCCCGTGTCGGCATTGACAATTCCCACTAACGTGACGTTTGGAAAATCAAATCCTTTGGCAATCATCTGCGTTCCCACGAGAATATCGATTTTATGTGCCCGAAAGTTAGCAATGATATTTTCGTGAGCCCCTCGCTTTTGAGTTGTGTCGGCATCAAGACGGGCGATTTTTGCTGCCGGGAAAATTCGCGCAAGTTCACTTTCGATTTTTTCCGTTCCGATTCCGGAAAATTTGAGAAGTGTTTTTTTACACTTCCCGCAAGTCTCGGGAACCGGTTTTTGATGGTTGCAATAGTGGCATACCAATTGGTGATCGGTTTGGTGATAGGTCAGCGAAACGGCGCAATTGGGGCACTCCATGACCTCACCGCATTCGACGCACTGAATATGGGTGGAAAATCCGCGCCGGTTTAACATAATGAGAACGCTTGTTTTGGAAGCGAGACATTGCCGGATCGATTCAATTAATTGCGATGAGAGGATAACAAATTTTTTCGCAATGTCGGCGGCTTGCTTCAGATCGACAATTTTTACGTCGGGCATTCGCCGACCGTCAAATCGTTCGGGTAATTTTAATAACGTTACTTCTCCCGTTTTAACCCGATGCATTGTTTCAAGCGTGGGCGTTGCGGTCCCGGTTAAAAAAACAATGTTTAAATCCCTGGCGCGCCATCTTGCGACTTCCCGTGTGTGATAACGCGGCGTTTGATCTTGTTTATAACTTCCCTCCTGTTCTTCGTCCATGATGATAAGCCCGAGATCTTTCACGGGTGCAAAAATTGCGGAACGGGCACCAAGAACAATTTTCTTCCTGCCGTCTTGAATCCGGCACCACGCTCGGTATCGCTCCCCGTCGGTCAGTTTACTATGCAAAATTTCTAAGTGATCGCCGAAGCGATGAAGAAAAAAGCGATTAAGTTGTTCGGTAATCGCAATTTCCGGGACAAGACAAATCGCGCCTTTTCCGAGTTTCAAGATCTTTTCGATGGCACGAATATATAATTCGCTTTTGCCGCTTCCCGTGACACCAAAAAGAAATAATTCTTTGAAGTGATGCGCTTGAATTGCGTTTTGAATCTCGAAAAATGCCTCTTCCTGATCGGCGTTTAATTCGACGGCTTTTTCTTTTCCTCTCTCAGCATCCCCTCTCCCAGTGGGAGAGGGCAAGGGTGAGGGGGTGAGGTTTTGATTGGCCGCGGATTTCTGGTTCTTTCGTTTCATTATTTTCGGAAGCATGTTTGAAATGGCTTCTCCCCAACTTGAAAAGTAATATTCACTGATCCATTTTGCAAGCCGGAGATGATGATCTGAAAGCACCGAAGTTTCATCGAGGACTTCGAGAATATCTTTTAGTTTCTTGATGTCAGTGGTGTTCTGACGGCCGACGACGAAACCGGTGATGGTCCGGTTTCTGAACGGGACCTTGACACGTGAGCCTATTTGGATCGTGTTTGCGATGTCTTCTGCTGCGCGATAGGTATAGAAATCGTCAACTGGAAACGGCAGCGCGACATGAAAGTATGTGTGAGTGGCAGTATCCGTTTTCTGATCAGCGATGGTAGCCTCTCGGGTAATCACGGGGTCAGCCCCCATTTAAATGGTGTGTTTGTCCCTACTGGATTGGTTTGAGAAGACGATAGTTCCTGGAGTTTACTTCGAATCATCTTCGTGTCTTCCCAAACTTTTCTTTTTTCTTCAGGATTTCGCAGTAAGTATGCGGGGTGGAATGTGCACATCAGCGGAACCCCGTTTAAATCATGAAATTTTCCCCGAAGAGACGAAATCGATTGCCCCGTTTTCAGAAGGACCTGAGCCGCGAATGTTCCGAGTGCGCAGATTACGTCCGGATTGATAATCTCGATTTGTTTTTTTAGATAGGGTTCACAATTTATAATTTCATCCGGATTTGGATTCCGGTTCCCCGGCGGGCGGCATTTTAAAACATTGCAAATAAAAACTTCATTCCGGCTCAGATTGATGGATTCAATGATTTTGGTCAGTAATTGCCCCGCTTTGCCGACAAACGGAAGTCCCTGCAAATCTTCATCGTGCCCCGGCGCTTCCCCAACGAACATCAATTTAGCGCGCGCGTTACCCGCGCCGAAAACGACAGTTGTTCTCTTGGCCGCGAGTTCTTCACATTTTTTGCACAGGAATGCGGTCTCTCGCAATGATAGTAATTCTTTCTTTGGCCCAAACGTTTTCGAATAAGTGACATTGTCATTGCGAGGGAGCGAAGCGTCCGCCACAAACCCATCGGCGGATCCGTCCGCGCTTTTTGGCGGAACCGAAGCAATCTCCGTTTCAGAGATCACCACGTCGTCCCGTTGGGATTCCTCGTGATGACGCAGTGAACTGGTGTTCTTGGATATATAATCAACGCCGCTTAATTTTAGGGTTTCAAGCTGTTGTTTTAAAAATTTAATTGATTCATGCATTTTAGTTGCTCTGACTTTCGTAAGTAACGGTTAAAAAAACTTGTCACTCCCGCATGCTTTAAGCGGGAGTCTGGCTGGATTCCCGCCAAGAACATGCGGGAATGACACCAAAGAAAATTGTTCATAAATTTTCAATTTTTCAAAATATATCCCACGACATCTTTTGCTGCAAATGGTTTCGCAATTATATCGATCGATTTTTTCATCGTTTGAAGCTTCTCGGGATTCTTCATGAGTTCAAGCATGATTGGCCGGATGTCTGCGAGACTATTAATCTGATATGCCGCCTGATGACTTAATAACCAGTTGGCATTAAAACTTTCCTGCCCCGGGATGGGTGACATAATAATCATCGGAAGCCGTTTGGCGAGGCTTTCGCACATCGTAATTCCGCCGGGTTTTGCGAACATCAAATCAGAGACAGACATCATTTCGTGCATGTTGTCAATAAATCTGTACAGGTAGACGGGAAATGAAAACAGATCTTTCCGGCTTTGTAGCGAATCGTAAAGGTTTTTATTCTTACCGCAAACCACAATCACCTGCATTTTTTCTTTCCATTCTTTCAGGATTTCAAGGATTTGGTCGGTTGGGCCTGTGCCAAAACTACCGCTTGTAATTAAAATCGTCGTTCGGCCGGTTTGTATGGAAAACTTGGCTTTTAAACCGTTAACGTCCGGTGATTCCATAAATACTTTCGAAATAGGAATTCCTCCGACGATAATTTTTTCGGGTGATATTCCATTTTGAATTAACGCTGTTTTGGTTTCTTCCGACATTCCCCAATAGAGGTCGGTGCCTTCATTGATCCACACGCGGTGTGGAATAACATCTGTTACGATTGTAATCAATTTTGATTTTATCAGTCCTTTTTGTTTTAAAAGGCCGGCAACTTGAGGGGCAAAGAAATGAGTGAAGATAATATAATCAAATTGTTGTTCGATTAAGTACTCCTTGAGTGCACTGGAGTTCATTCCGTTCCAAATTGAGCGCAGCCATCGCCCGATCCCGAATTTTAATAAAAAATCAGTAACATAAAACGATAATCCCCAAAGCCACGGTGCTTTCATAACCATCCAAAAATAAATTTTAGCATACGAATTCTTAAAACGGTCGGGCGTGTAGACCAACGTATCGGTGAGTTCGCAAGTCATATCCGTCCGGTTAAGCGCTTGCAATTCTTTTGCAACTGCTTCCGCCGCTTTCTTGTGCCCGTGCCCCGCTTCGACGTGAAGGAAAAGAACCTTTGTCATAAACGCCTCATTTCAGTAAATAATCAACTGCTTCTTTTAAGTTGGCAAAAACGTGATCCGGTTTATTTGCCGCATTAAACTTCTTTACCTCATTTTGCCCGTGTCCCGTCAGAACGAAGATTGTTTTTAATCCAAACGCCCTTCCCGCTTCGACGTCGGATACTTTATCACCCACAAAACAAGTTTCAACTTTATCGAATTTAAGATTTAACGACGCTTGTTCGAAAAGGCCGGGTTTTGGTTTCCGGCAATTACAGATTTGACTTTTGCCGTGCAGGCAATAGTAGATGTGTTTGATGTGAATACCGTTTTTCTTCAATTCCGATTGCATATGTTCCGTAACCGCATTCAATTGTTTTTCCGTGAATTCCCCATCGCCGATGCCTGCTTGATTTGAGATGACCACCATTTCATATCCTGTGTCTCGAAGCCGCTGCATGGCATCAATTGTGCCGTCGATAAATTTCCATTCATCCGGGTGCTTAATGTAATCGCCGATCAAATCTTGATTGATGACGCCATCGCGATCAAGAAAAATGACCTTACGCGGTTTTGCCGACCGGTTACTGTCGACTGCTTTCTGCCGACTGCTTTCTGCCGACTGACGACTGTCGACTGAAGACATTTTTTTCATTTCCCAATATTTCGAATAACTTAAGATTTGATACAGACCGTGAAAAAAACACATCATAAATCCAAGGAATCCGTCTTTATAACCTTTCTTGCCGAAATAGTTTCGCGAAAAGCGATCGATGGTTTTGCGAAGGCTATTAAATAGCCCGACTTTTCTTCCATCCAGAATCCACTTCTCAGCTTCTTGTGTCGTTTGAACGTTTAGTTTATTGATGAAATGTGCTAAATCCTTAAACCCGTAATGAATGATGTCCCCTTTCAGGAACTCCCGCTTTCCATCTAACAGCGCCCGCGGATGGACCGCCACTTCTTCATAACGGAATTTATTCTTCCGGAACATGCGCATTTTAGTGGCCGGATAATAGCCTGAATGCGCAATCCACCGTTTTCCGATAAAGGTTTTAACCGGAATTGCGTAAGCGGAGATTTCAGAGTCGTTTTTTGACACTGCTTGTGCAATATTAACAGCAAGTTCGGGACTTACGCGTTCATCTGCGTCGATGCTGAGGATCCATTCCTGAGTGGCTTTTTCGATTGAGAAATTCCGCTGAACTCCTTCAATCTCCATTTTTCGCGTGAAAACTTTGTCCGTATACCGTTTGACAATTTCCACTGTCCTATCTGTGCTGACGTCATCGATGACAACGATTTCTTTTGCCCATGTCACGCTTTCAAGACATTCAGCGATTTTCGCCTCTTCGTTTTTGGCGATAATAACGATAGAAATCGGAACCTTCTGATTGAGTGTTTGTAATTCAGCCATTTGTTTGAGCCTTCACTTCCTCGTTTTGTTTGATATTGCTAATAGCATTCAATAAACCCAAGAAAAACCAGATCAAAAATGCTGATTGTAAATTATGCAGCGTTGTGTCAACGCCGGCTTGTAACAGCAACGCTAATGCTCCGCAAATAATTCCCGCAAAGATTGGTTTCATTTCTTCGCTCGGAGGGCTTCGCAAAGCTTTCATTCCGTTTTGAAAGCTGATAAATATAATTGTTAAAAACAGCGCAAGTGCAATCAATCCGGTTTCCGCGGCCAGTTGAAGATATCCGTTATGTGCATAGTAACCAGGAACCCGCCAATGCTTGATTGTGTCGTATTTTTGATGATTGACTGCGTAAGTATTAATTCCACAACCAAACAGCGGACGCGCCTTGATCACTTCGAGTGCGCGTCGCCAAAGCTGGTAGCGTTCAGCAAGGGATTGTTCTTTCCTCTCAATATTTAAATGAAGGAGTGCATTTTTAGGCAAAACCAGCGGAGATATGAATGCCGTCAATATTAATATCAATAAAAGTTTTTTTTGTTTCGTAATGACCGCATATACAATCCATGACACAAAAGCTGCAAGCCATGCTCCACGGGAATGAGTTTTATATAATATAAACAGGCCGATAATAAAAACCGAAATGGCGGCAGATTGCTTTACTTTTGATGTTAAGCGGACAGTTGTTAGAAAAACATAAATAATGGGGGTTGCGGCAATTAAAAATGATGCCAAAAGGCCATATTGTTGAAATGGCCCCGTCAGCCTTATTTGTGTATCTGAATATAGAATGGGATTCTGCCGGAACAAATCGTAGCCAAACACATGTTGTATAATAGAATCAACCACGATGACCCCGAAAGCGCATAGTAATACATACCATAAGCGTTGTAATTTTTCATGTTGGCTAAATAGGTGCATTCCAATTAAAAGAATCATGGAGCTTTTAAATAATTTCAGAATGCCTCTCAGAGATGTTTCAAGGTGGTCCGATTGGAAAGATGATATAGATGAGATAATTAAGAATGTTGAGAGTAAAATGATCAACTGTCTCAACGGCTTTGCCTCGCTTTTATTCAGGAATATAAAAATAAGCCAGCTTATAATTGAAATCGTTACAAAGATTTCAAGAAGCGCTTTCGAGAAAGAAAAGCAAAGAATCACACCATAAAGTGCGTATTCGGCAATGCGTTTTAAATTTATATTCATCATCGGTGTCTTACAGTATATATCTGTTTTAGCCCTACTCTTTGAGAATTTCGCATATTATAGCACGCATTTTAACGGACAAAATCTTTTTCCTTTATCAAAGAGGAGATGGCTTGCTGAAAACGCTTTTTGCTGAAGTTTTGGGCGTGTGATTGGATATCTGCAGAATCAAACAGTAAATTTTCAAATTTTTTAACGGCTTCTATCAACGCTTTTTCCGTTTGTTCCGCAAAAAAAATGCCTGTGTAGGTTTTTGTTTGAGCGCCATTGTCAGTATATGGGATGACCGAATCAAGGATCCCTCCGCTGCCATACGCAATGACCGGTACGCCAAACATTTGTGCTTCAACAGGAACCATGCCGAAGTCCTCTTCGCCCGGGAAGATAAGCGCTTTTGCCTTGCGGTAAAATTCGAACAAGGATTTATCTTCAATCCATCCCGTCATGACAATTAATTCTGTTTCAATCATATTTTTTAATTCGTTTTTCATGGGACCGTCTCCAACAATCACCAATGGCTTTTTCAGCTGGTTAAATGCAGAGATTGCCAAATCTATTCTTTTGTAAGGGACGAGTGCGGATACGATGAGGTAAAATTCATTTTCCTCCTCATCGTCAACTTCCGTCTGTTCCGGTATTTCGACGTGAACCGGTGGATGAATAACAACGGAGTCTTTTCCGTAAATTGTTTTAATTTTCTTTGCGATATGGTTAGAGTTGGCAATGAATTGATCCACCCGCTGGGAAGTTTCATAATCCCATTTGCGAAGCCATTTGAAATAAAGCTCGATTAGCCATTGTAAGAAAAACGGATATTTTGAAAAATACTCGGATTCCATTCCCCATAAATAGCGCATCGGCGTATGGCAATAACATATGTGTTTTGACATCATGGGGATTTTCGCCCCTTTTGCTACGCAGTGGCTGCTGCTAATGATTAAATCGTACCCGCTCAAATCAAACTGTTGAATGATCCACGGGAATAAAGGGAGTAACCAACGATAAATGTGTTTGATTCCCGGAATGAATTGTAACCACGAATTGATGATTTTTCTTTTCTTTAAATTTTCAGATAAGGCTTCGGGATCCGAAAATAATGTATAGATTGGTGCATCCGGATATAGCTCAGACATGGCTTCTAAAACTTTTTCTCCCCCGCGCATTTTATAAAGCCAATCGTGGATAAAGCAAATATTTGACATATTAATTTCTTCCTTTTATTTGTTTAGTGCTTTGAAGCGATTACCTGTTAAAGGTTATTTGCTTTTTTGTCCCGCGTCCACCTAACAAACTGGCGGATCCGCTGTCCCGCTGGGCGGAAAAGCGGGAATCCAAAAACTGTGGATGCCCGCTTTCCAAAGGAAAATTGGGCCGGTCCGCGCTGTCCCGCGGGAAAACATGCGGGCATGACACGAACTGGCGTATTCGCCATCTCAAAGTCAACTGTGCGATCAAATTTTGAGAAGGAGTTTTCAGGATCTCTGGTACAACACCGCGAATGTATCGCCCAATCCCGGTAAAGGATGCCATCCGCACATCGATTACAAGGGTTCTCATATATCAATAGGCATTCTTAAATGCAAAAAATGTCGCTAATATGATTTCAATATCCATCATCAGTGTCCAGTTTTCCATATAATAGAGGTCGTATTTGATTCGTTCTTCTAAGGAGGAGTTCCCTCGCAATCCGTGGATTTGCGCCCAGCCCGTGATTCCGGTTTTCACATTGTGGCGCGCCATATAACGAGGAACTTGATGACGGAATTGTTCGACGAAATGCGGCCGTTCGGGCCTCGGGCCAACTAAACTCATATTTCCTTTTAGAACATTCCATAGCTGTGGCAATTCATCAATGTTTGTTTTTCGTAAAAAGTGGCCAATTGTAGTCGTCCGTGGGTCATCAGGTTTTGTCCAGACGGGACCGGTTATCTGTTCTGCGTTGATTTCCATCGTGCGAAATTTATATAACTTGAAGTTCTTTTCGTCCTGCCCGACGCGCGTTTGCTTATAGATAATTGGTCCTTTGCTGGTCAGTTTGATCAGTGCAGATAGGATGAGCAATAGCGGGCTGAACAATAATAACAGACCCAATGATACGACGAAATCGAAAGATCGTTTTACCAGTCGATTCCAAGGATCATCAAGCGGAAGGGTTTTTAATCCTAACAAGGGCACGTTGCTGACATATTCGACATCGACATAATGTGTCACGAGTCCGTAAAAGTCAGCGACTAACTTGAACCGTATCATTTTGTTTTCGCATTTCAACATGATTTCGGTTGCCATTTCACGAGAAATCTGAGGATCAGCAATGATCACCCCGTCAATTTTTTCCTTAACAAGAATTTGATCGAAATCCGTATAAGATCCCAGAATTGGAATTTCTTCGAAATGTTTCCCCTCATGTTCTATATTAAAACCGACCACTCCGACAATGTCTTGTCCGTAGTGTGGATTTTCTTTTGCCCATTTGATTAGATCTCTGGCGCTGCGATTCATTCCGAGAATTAGAACACGATGACGATCTCGATTCTTGCGAATGAAGTATTCTATTTGGATTAGGAAATAGCGGTCGATGCAGCAGAATAGACTGGTAAAAAACCACGCGAAGAAAAGGACAACGCGTGAATAACTGAATTCACGGTAGATAAATGTCAGCGCCATGGCCAAAATCGTACCGGCTGTGACAGCTTTCACAACTGTCAGAAGCTCATAAATCCTCCGATAATGTCGCTCAGGTTGATACAATCGATACGAGCGGAAAATGATTAAATAAAATGGGATAATAATAGCCACCGTATGATAATAGACATGGAACGCGGGAATTCCCTTCTGAATTGGTACGATGATCCCTGAGAAACGAAACCAATAGGCTACAAAATATCCCGCTAGAATTCCTATAATATCTGAGGTGATAACCGAGAATGCAAAAAATGGGTGTTTTCTGGGTGAAAGCATGACGTTATCTCATTTAATTGGTTGACATAGGAAAATAAAGTGATATGACAAGTTTAACGGAATTAAAAGGTCTTTCAGCCACTGCTTTGCAGGGTTTGAACTAATTCCATTATATTTTAAGACTTGGCATATTTTAAATTGATTTTGTGTGATAATTGTTTTCCATTGTGTGCACGTTGCAAAAAATTCATAGGTTTGATTTCTTTCTCCGATATCACCGGTTTGCCAAACGGAAAGAATGTCTTTATACCAGAACGAATTCGGAACCATAATAATGATTCGTCCATCCGGTTTCACAACCCTATGGAATTCCCCCAATGCTATTGATATATCGTAAAAATGCTCCAGACTGCCCAAGCAAATTAAACTATCAAACGTGTTTTTATGAAACGGCAAATTTTCTGCGCTACCCTGGACTAATTTACTTGAAGGACTGGTTTTTTGAGAAATTCGGAGTGCTGTTTGCGATATATCTAAGCCAAATGTATAAGGCGTAAACTTTTGCAGCTCTTTAAGCAGGAATCCGCCACCGCATCCTACGTCCAATAGCCATTTTCCAGCGGCATATTTTTTAAGTAATTGCGCACTCATCCAAGAATAAGCGCGGTCATCATCCTTAATGACTTGCACAGAGTATTCTTGATCGTAAAAATGCCTTAAATCCTCAACGCTGGACGGTTTTTTAAACGCCATAAATATAACTCTGATTGCTAACCATAGTATTTCTATTACCCCATTGTTTCGTAAGCTTTAAGTGTTTGTTGTGCTGTTATTTCCCAATTAAATTTTCGTATTTGCTCCAATCCTTTTTCGCGCAGTTTTTTCATAACCGTAGTATTCGACAATATCGTATAAATCCCATCTGCCAGCTCACCTTCATTAGATGGATTTATGTAGAAAACGGCATCGCCACCGACTTCCGGCATGGATGAAACATTAGATGTTAATACCGGAACACCGCATTGCATTGCCTCGAGAAGCGGTAGCCCAAATCCTTCGTATATTGACGGATAAACAAAAAGATCTGCACCATTATAGAGATAAACTAAATCTTTTTCATCGACATAATTCAGGAATTTTATAAACGCGCCTGTTTCCGTTTCTCGAATAACGTGATCGATTTCCGGGTACTTCCAGCTTCTGGAGCCCGCAATAACCAGGCTATGTTGAATTTTGTTTTTTCTCCGCAACGTTGAAAAAGACCTGATAAGGCGGGGAAGATTTTTTCGCGGTTCGACATTACCGAGAAAAAGAATGTAGGGCTGCGGAATATTGTATTTTTCGCAACGTGCCAAAGAGTCATTTTTTGGACACGGCTTAAATTGCTTGTCTGCGGCCAAATAAATTACCCGAATTTTATGTTCAGGAACTTTCATTAATTCCATAATGTCTTTTTTGGTGCATTCCGAATCCGCAATGATGAGGTCCGCTTTTCGATTTACATAGGGCAACCATTGGCTCCAATAACAGCGCGACGCGAATGAAAGATGCTCCGGAAATTTTGCTCCGATTAGATCATGAATGGTTACGATCGCTTTCCACCGCCCTTTAATATAAGGCATGCAAAAAGCCGGGGTGTGTAAGATATCGACCTTATTTTTTCTCGCAACTTTTGGCAAATAGATATTTTCCCAAATTAGGCGGTCGTATGTTCTGCTTCCAATTTTGGAAGGTTTTTTGAATGAAAGAATTTCATGGCCAGTCGTTGGTGGGCGAAAATAACTCAACAATTGTTCTGTGTAACGCCCTAAGCCCGATTGTTGATTCTCAAGCGCTTGACAGTCTATTCCGATTTTCAATGTTTTTTCCTTTTCCGTATAAGGAGGCGATAGGCCTTAAAATTTCTGATCCATCCGTAACAACATGACAGAGCATGGTATAGGAAACCTTCTTTGTTGTCCAGAAAGCCGCCTTTGATAACGTAATTAAGCACGAATTTTATCGGCGGGCCCAATAACGCCATTATGAAATTAGGAACCCTATTTTCTTCAACGACGCTGACTGACTCCATGTCGGTATACAATACCAGTTTGCGATAATATTCCTTCAGCGTGGGAATGCTGTTATGAATTAATACGCCGGATAAGTGTCCAACCGGCCCGTCTATGTGAACCGTTTCGTGAACGTGTCCCCAAAACTTCCCCTTTGATTTTCTAAATAATCTCAAGACGCGTTCCATGCCCTGGCCCCCGAATCGAAGCGGCCGGTTTAGAAAAATATTCTGGCGCAAAACGGTAAAGCCGTCATCCGGGCGGTTTTCGTTAATGACTTCCAAGATTTCTTTTGATAATTCAGGGCTGACGATTTCGTCGGCATCGATTGACAAAACCCATTCATTGCTGGTTTTTGATAAGGCATAATTCTTCTGGCAATCAAAAGAATCGAATTTCCGTGTATAAAAAAACACCGGGAAGCGCTTGCATATTTCTGCGGTGCGATCGTTGCTTCCTCCGTCCACGACAACAATTTCATCGGCCCATTTCAAAGTGTTTAGGGTTCTCTCAATTTGGGTTTCTTCGTTATAAGTAATAAGGAAAATACTAATTTTCATGGCGAAAAAGCTCTAAAACCTGCCGGTCGGATAGACTATATTTTATTAATTTATTCTCCCGCCGCTTATGCCAAACAATTTTAATTTTACCTAAGGCTTCGAGGAATCCCGTGAAAAAACCGAGGTCCCCTTTCAAAAGCATATAAAAAATTCTTGGAATAACAAAAAAGATATGTGCCAGCCAATATGGTTTATCGGATATGTTTTTCCAGAAAAAAAGGAAAGAGTTCCTATGCGCCAGCTTAAGAGTTCCCTTTTTACTAAATCGTTCATCGAAACTTTTTGCGCCGATATGATGAATGACGCTCAAGGGTTGATAGAAACATTTCCAGCCCATTCGCCAGGCTCTGAGAGCAATATCGGAATCTTCTAATCTGCCCGGTAGGTAGAGATCGTCATAGCCCTTTAGCTCGATAAATTTTTTTCGGTCAAACGCTCCGAACCCAGTCGCGAACGTATAACCGAACCGATTTGCATGTTCTTCAAAGCCTTTGAAATGACACGTTGTTCCAAATCCGCCTAGAGAAATAAATGCAGTCGATTTCCCTCCCTCAAAACTTCCGTCCATTGAATACGATTTGGGTGCGACAAGAAAGGTGTCCGGGTGGGTTACAAAAATATCAACCATCGGATCGATACACTCAGGTGTTGCCCGCAAGTCGTTATTGAGCAAGAAAACGATGTCTGCCTTTGATTGCAGTACGACGTCATTAAAAGAACATAGAACCCGATTGGGCATGCTCATTACTCGAACCGATGGATAGCGATTCTTAATTGATGCAACACTTTGATCAGTGCTGGAATTATCGATAACGATTAATTGGCAGTCGTGTTTTGAATTACGCATTGCCTGCAAGAATGAATCAATGCAGGGCAAAACATATTTTTCACCATTGTAATTGAGGATAAAAAGGTCAACGCGCATAATTTGTCGGTATTATTTTTGGGATGGTTGAGTTCTCCTGAAATCGTAGAACCCGTCATGTTCATGATAGACGATATATTTCGCTGCGATCAACGATTCAATTTTATCATCTGCGGATGGCCCGAGCAAGGTGCGATCTAAAACAACACATTCCGAATTCAAAGCTTTTTCTGCCCCGCCCTCACGTGGATGGTTATTTTCAAAGATGTGGAGTTCTTTTCGATTATATGAATGTGGAGCAAAAAATTCATGAGTTCTAACAGAGATGCTACTTGGAATGGTTTTAAGATATTGCCGAATATACTCAAGGTGTGCATTGTCTTGTTTCTGATATTCACGTATAACGTGGTATTCGGAGACTCCCGTTAATAAGAGACTCCATGAAAGCAGCCAATAAATTTCCATTTTGATTATTTTGTGTTTGCTCCCCTTCAACAGATTAAAAGCCCAATTTGTTGAATTCCGGAAACCGTATATGGCGGATATAAAGACAAAGGAAGTTAAATAGGTAGTATATTGAAAAAAAATCGATCGCGATAAGGGGCCGGCGGCACTCAGGTTTTGCGTTAAAATAGGCAACGTCAATAGGAAGGTTGACGGACTGAAAAAAGAGAAAAACCCAAGCGGTAAGAAAATTTTCTTAAGATAAGTAAATGTTGAAGGCTGCAGCATATAGGAAAGAAATGCTTTTAGGCCAGTTTCTTTCCACGTCGAGTAATTGCCGAGATAGAAATAATCCGAACCGGAAAAATAAGGGGCAACCATCTTAATGTCTATCAAGAAAACTGTCATTGCGATGATGAACCATGCGATTCCAAAGAGCCGATTCTTCCGAAACCACCAACAATAAAGTCCTATCATGGCGACCGGCGCGCATGCTATTTCTTTGGTCGTTAAAATAGCAGCCAGAAATATTGAGGTAGTGATCAGTTTATTTTTTAAAATAAAATAAAACGCCCACAACATCATGGGCTCGCCTAACAGTTCCGGGTGAAAGTCAAATCGTACCGCATTTCGAACGGGCAAATAAAGGGCATAACAGATGACAAATACAATTGGCAATTTTCGATCCGATAAGACTTCCTTAGCGATAAAATAAATAGGAAAAATAGCGCTGGCCGACACAACAGCTTGGAACAACAGCAAAACTGCGGAATCATTCCACAACCCGTAGAGTGGCGCAAGCAAAGCGAGGATCGGGCTTATGTGGTCACCCAGTAAGCAAATTCCCCCTTTAATAGACGAATATAAAAAGTGACCGTGCCATGTATTCCATACTGCCTGTGAGAAAATAGCAAAGTCAAAGCTGGATTTAAATACATGATGGCGGATATAACTGCTATAGGCAAAAACGCAGCTCGTTATGACATAGATTAAGCCAACCCATGTGATCTCAGATAAACGAATTTTTTTCGCAATACGAACAAGAATGAACCGATTGTCTAATCGGCCGGATGTTTCAAGACAACCGAAAACCAGTAATAAAGACGATGTCAAGATTGACAAGAAAAGCCGGTGGATCTTGGGTTTATTATGAAATAATTCCAGGATTACCGGACTCAAGAGATGGGTTGCGCCGGTGAGCACAATATACACGCTAATCATAAATGCAACTTCTAATAAAAGATAAAGGAGTTTTTTCACGATGCCCGATTGATCGATTCCAGGTACTTTAGAGGTTGACATTATCGAATCATCTTTCCAAGACGCCTCATTTTGGACTTTTTTGAATGTTAGGTATTCCTTGCGACCGTGGGGAAGTCGTGTCAAAGCAGCCGGACAAGGATAGCCCTAAGGCGACAATAACCCAAAGATTAAATTGAACGACAAATGTTTCCATGACCGAATAAATTAACCACACGCAAAAAGCGCATAGCGTCCCTATTCGAAAAGAATCGGCCGCATCACCGAATTTTCCGATAGACCGATATAAACATTTTAACCATAAGATGCTAAAAGACAAAAACAGGAGTGCTCCGATAATTCCAGAGGCCCCCAAGATGGAAAGATATAAAGAGTGTATATCGGTAATATTTTTTATAAAACCATTTCCAATCAACCAGTGAGAAGGCATGACTTTGGCCAAAACATAAAATTGGTTGAGACGATAATGGCCCAAAAACCCGAAGTTTTGTTGGTCGTTTAATGTAAACGCCCAATAAGACGGATCGCAAACGATCCTGATTAATCCGAAAAACCTGGAACGTACTTCTTGTGTCGTTTCAACAAGGATAAAGCATGTCAAAAGGCAGAATATTGCAATAGCGGACAGCTTCTTAATCACCGAAGTTTTTTCGTTTGCCTCAAACCATTGAAAAATAAAACGGTAGTATAGAAAAGCATAAAGGCCTGATATGATGACGAAACTAACCCAACCCGTTCTTGAACAGCTCAAAATGATACCGCAAAAAATCACACACAAGCACGCCCACCCCGCGATTTGCCGGTTTGTGTTTTTTGAAAATGAAAGCGTGGGTAATAGTAGAAAAAAATTGGAGACAGCCAAGAAACCGATGTGATTATTATGAAGAAGATTTTCTTTCGGGTAAAAAACGACCGCATGAGTAAATGAAAATATAGCACCGTGCAGAATTCTAATCGCCGTTCCAAACGAAAGAAAAAGGATCGCGTTTTGTACGACCTTTCGGGAATTAATGACCATGATTAAAAAGAGACACGCACATAGAACGCTAAGAATATTTGCATTGGTTTTTAGCACCCTCATCGGTTCGGGTCCCGCAAGGCCTGCAAAACCCGAAATGAGGAGCATGGTAATCAGTAAATACAAAATCGTCCCTTTCTTATAATTTGCTTTTACCATCCCGACGATATCCCGGTTTACGGCGAATAACACCAAGCAGAAAATTATGGCGATATGAAAGTGTTTAATCGTAAAAAAAAGCCCCGGAAAAAATTCAGATGGAAAGAAAAATGCGGCATAAAAAAAAGCGGCGTATAGCGCATAATATGGATTGATTCCAACAATTAAAGAAAAAAGCAGCCAGCCCAATTTCCGGGCTATCGGGATTTCGAAGCAAAGAATTGTTAGAGAAATAGCGGTCAACAGGATAATCCGTTGCACAAGAAAAGCAACCGGAATGTGGCGATTAAGATGTCGGTTTAAAGTGTTGATCATAGCTGTTTAAGAATAGTTCCGACGATAGCAAGGCCAAACACATTCATGATTAAGACCATTATCCCCCACTTTGTATCAGTCATCTTAAAAAATGTTTGCGACTTTTCTTCTGACCACATAGAATAAGGGCTGATTATAGAAAAAATTGCATCCTTGCGAAACAGTTATTTTTAGAAAGTAAGTTATGCCCACAAGCCGTACAATCGTTGGTGTTTTCGATTTCATCATTCAGATTATTCTGTCGACAATTCTGTTTTATGTATTGACGTCTTTTGCCTTCATAATGGGTTGGGAAACCCACCTTTTTCTATCCCTGCACGGCAAATTTCATTTCTGGTTGGGGATTAGTTTGATCATTGTCGCCGCAATTCTTTGTTATTGGCGATACCGGTTTGACCGACGCAGCTTTTTCGAATTAGAACCGATCAGGTTATTAAAAATTGTTTTATCGGTTCGTCCCGTGTATTCCGTCGGCATTTTATCGCTGATTTATTTTATGACTCAATTTCTAACGTTGCTCTTAATGCATGAGGGATTGGGAACGGCGCTATGGGATACGGGTTTTTATGACCAGGTCATCTGGAATACAGGGCATGGAAATTTTTTGGTTACATCTGTTCGCGGTGGGATTCATGTTTTCGCGGAGCATTTCAAGCCGATCATGGTTTTATTGGCGCCGCTTTATTGGATTTGGGACAGCACGAATTTCCTGTTTCTCATATCGACCGTAATAACCGCGACAAGTATTATCTGGGGATACTTGATCGCAAAGGAAATAACAAAAGATCACGTACTGTCCCTCATCGTTGCCATCGGGATTTTCTTTTATCAGCCAATGCGGAATGGAATTCTCTTTCCATATCACACATCAACATTAGCCGATCCGTTTATTTTATGTGGCTTCTTCTTGATCTTGAAAAGGCAAAACGTCTCGGGGTGTTTACTTTTAATTGCCGCAATAATGTGTAAAGAAAATATTGTTATGGAAATTTATGGTATCGGATTTTATCTTGCTTCAAAAAGGAATAAAACGGGATATGTGGTAATTGCGATAACGGTCTTGATGTCTTTACTGATTTTCGGTTATTTTGAACCGAAGTATCGTTGCGCATACCATGTGCTCAATAAATGGGCATATTATGAACATCTTAAGAATCCGTTCAAACTCGAATTGTGGCAGGACCTGCTCAAGCCCAATCCTCTTTTATTTCTAATTCAGGTATTTGGCCCATTTCTTTTCCTGTCGTTTAATTTCAAAGGATGGCATTGGTTATTAGGTCCGACCATGATTGTCAGACTTCTAAGCCGGATGACGGGGTTTAGAATCATTACGGCGGCATATACTTCAGGTTTAAATTCGCTTGTGATTCTATCGGCAATTCTCGGCCTTACGCACCTTTCCTCGCAAAAAAAGTTCGCCGGAAAAGACATTCCGACGCAATGGATGAAATTTGTTCCAGCCACATTGATTTTTGGCGCTCTGATTTTTTCCGGCACACCCCAGCTTTTCAACATCGAAACGCAGTTTTGGGAAGCTTCGTTTGGACAAAACCAACGCATCGCAAGAATTCTTGAATCCATTCCGCCATCTTATTCTATATTGTCAACGGAAGTCTATTCCGCGCATTTGAGTCACCGGCCCCATCTTTATGCTTTTTACGCAGCGTTTTTGTATACTCCGCTTTTTCCGGATTCTGAACGGCCTGATTTAATTGTTGTTGATGAAATTCGCATTAATCAGAGAGAAAGACAACTTGTGTCGGATTATCTGACGAAAGGATATTCGCTGATTTTCGCGATGAATCCATTGAAGATTTATAAACAGCCAAACGTTTCAATTCCGGATACTTTGCTTAACAAGTGGGAATTTTTCAGAAACCAGCCGGAAGTGCCCTACCGAAAGTATGTTCGAATGTGGTATAAAGGCATCATGTCGATTTTAGGCATCGTTTTTTTGGTCTATTTTATTTTAAAACTGATTGTACGAAAGAACAATTTCAAAGGCCCTTGCTAAGTGCTTTTAAGTATTTTTTCTATCCATAATCACTACTGTCCCAATGTTGAATGATCTATTGTTTGTAACTTATTTAAGGTCACTATGTTGCTATCCAAAATAGCTGTAATCGATTTGAAATTGCCT